>JACCDO011224870.1_pt1 | contig 45434 bp, 29 predicted proteins | sample 7446101 | NCBI WGS metagenome assembly JACCDO01 (sample SAMN15323440, study PRJNA562643) | freshwater metagenome | isolation source: river surface water | place: USA:Blue River Watershed | collected 2017-08-16 | reverse complement strand
GTCCCCGCGCGAGGCGCGACGGCGACGCAGCGACGCGACGGCGAGCGCGCCCAGGCCGGCGAGCGCCGCGGCGGCCGAGGGCTCGGGCACGGCGACGAAGCTCAGGTTGTCCAGCGCGACGTAGGTCGGGGTGTTGATGCCGAACTGGCCGACGTCGCTGGAATCGAGGACCAGCGAGATCGATTTCACCCCCGCGCCGAGACCGGTGAGGTCGACGTTCGTCCAGTCCGAGACGACGTAGTCGAGCGCGCTGTCGGCAAAGCGGTAGTCGGCGAGATAGAAGTCGACCGTCCCGGTGACGGCGTGGCTCGCGTCATACCCCGTGAAGGTCAGCTTGAGCCAGTCGGGGTCGTTGCCCGTGGCGCCGCCGAACTTCTTCGAGAATCCGGAACCGGCGAGCATGTCGCGCGCCGTGTAGGTGGTGTTGGCCAGAGACACCGACTGCGGCGCGACCGCCTCCGCGAAGGTGACGGTCGGGGCCGCGTCGTAGGCGCTGTAGTAGGCCACGCCATACACGCCGCCGTTCGGAATCGTGAGCGAGTAGGCGGCATACTGGTTGGCGAGACCCGGCGTCGTGGTGTCGGCGACATTCGAGTAGGCGAAGCCCGACCAGCTGGAGAACCCGCCGCCCCAATCGGTGAAGCTGTTGTTGAAGGACGCGCCGCCGCTGCTCCAGCCGGCGGTGTTGGTGGCCGGACCTCCGTTGTAGAAGGATCCGGAGGCGAGCGAAAGGTCGCCGAAATCGACGACCGCGGCGCCGAGCGGAAGCGCGGCGACGGACGCGAGGACGAGGGCCGCGCCGACGGAGGCGGGGACATTGAAAAGGGAGCGGCGCGCGAGGCGGCCGCCCGGGTTCGTGATCTGACGGGACATAAGCAGTCGGTGGTCTGGTCTGGGTGCGAGCAGACGACCGAAGGCCGACGTGCTCTCACGCTTCATTTTGCGATGAAGATTTCGCGTTCGGCCGCCCGCAAAAGTTTGGCGATCGACGCGTGAGACGTTTCGGAACGGATGTTCGGACTCCGTGCTTATGACGCCCTTCGTGCGCATCTCAGATTTGAAATCTCAAATTTGAAATACGCGCCAAGGCGCGCTCCTCGTTCCTCGCCTTCACCGGGCTGCTAACCCGATTGGCTTTGCCCCCGCCGTTCGCCGGCGAGGTGGGAATCTGTGGCACGATACCGCAGCGCAACTGTGGCCGATTCTCACGGCCTTCCCCGACTTCCAAAACGATGCAAAGAACGCGAACGAGGCCGAGCCTTCGCCCCCACATGCTACCACGCGAGCCTCGTTCGCCAGCATGGCTTGGCGAAAAACGCGCACAGATTGCATGTTTCGGGAAAAACCCGGAGGCGCCGGATAACGTATCAACATATGCGAAAGTAAAGATATGTTTTTGACCTCAGAGGGAAAATCGCCTTCCGTCCGCCTTCCTTTGGCCTCCTTCTCTCCGCCCATGTCCGCTTCCGCCCTTCCTCCGTCCGCCGCCGAAATCGAGCTTCGCCGCCTGCTGGCCGAGCGCGTCGCGATCATCGACGGCGCCATGGGCACCACCATCCGCACCTACGGTATCACCGAGGCGCAGGCGCGCGGCGAACGTTTCAAGCACGCCCCCAAGGACCTCAAGAACAACGGCGACATCTACTCGCTCACCCAGCCCGAGGTGATCTGCGACATCCACCGCCGCTTCCTCGAGGCCGGCGCGGACATCATCGAGACCAACACCTTTTCCGCCACCGCGATCGGCCAAAGCGAGTTCTTCATCGAGGACCCGCGCGAGCACGGCGGCCGCAAAGACCCGGCCTTCTACCAAAAGGTCATCGAGGACAAGTTTCTCCAGGAGCTCGCGCACGACATCAACTTCCAGTCCGCCCGCCAGTGCCGCGAGTGGGCCGACCGCGTCGCCAACGCCACCGGCCGCCGCCGCTACGTCGCCGGCGCCATCGGGCCGCTTACCGTCTCTCTCTCCAACTCGCCCGACGCCGACGACGCCGGCTTTCGCGTCATCACCTTCGACCAGGTCAAGGCCGACTACCGTCGCCAAATCCGCTCCCTCATCGCCGGCGGCTCCGACCTCCTCCTCGTCGAGACGATCTTCGATTCGCTCAACGCCAAGGCCGCGCTCGTCGCCATCGAGGAGGTCTTCGCCGAGGACAAGATCCGCCTCCCGCTCATGATCTCCGCCGCCGTCGGCCGCGGCGGCGAGACCATGATCTCCGCGCAGACCGTCGGCGCGCTCTGGAACGCCGTCAGCAGCCACAAGCCCCTCTCCATCGGCCTCAACTGCTCCATCGGCCCCGACCTGATGCGGCCCTTCCTCGCCGAGCTCGCCGAGAAAGCCGACGACACGTTTATCTCCGCGTATCCCAATGCGGGGCTTCCGAATCCGCTCTCGCCGACCGGCTTCGACCTCGAGCCCGCCGACATGGCGCGTTTCATGGGCGAGTTCGCCGACAGCCACCTTTGCAACATCGCCGGCGGCTGCTGCGGCAACACTCCCGAACACATCGCCGCGATCGCGCAAACCCTCGCGCCCAAACAGCCGCGCAAACCCGTCGCCACACGCGTCCCCTCCTCCGAACGTAGCGGAACGGCGGAGCCGTTTCGTTCCGAATCCTCCGGGCTCGCTCCGTCCTCCGACTCTCCGTCCTCTGTCGCTCCGTCGCTCTCCGACGCAACGGCCGCTCCGCGGCCGTTGCGCCTCTCCGGCTCCCTCCCCTTCGTCCAGCAGCCCGGCGTCTTCCTCATGGTCGGCGAGCGCACCAACGTCGCCGGCTCGCCGAAATTCGCGAAGCTCATCAAGGCCGGCCAATTCGAGGAGGCCGTCTCCGTCGCCCGCCAGCAGGTCGACAACGGCGCCAACGTCATCGACGTCTGCATGGACGACGGCCTGATCGACGGCGCCGCGGCCATGACGCGTTTCCTCCAGCTCATCGCCTCCGAGCCGGAGATCGCCAAGGTCCCCGTCATGGTCGACTCCTCCAAGTGGGAGGTCATCGAGGCCGGCCTGAAATGCCTCCAAGGCAAAGGCATCGTGAACTCCATCTCGCTCAAGGAAGGCGAAGCCAAGTTCCTCGAGCAGGCCCGCACCATCCTCCGCTACGGCGCCGCCGTCGTCGTCATGGCCTTCGACGAAAACGGCCAGGCCGCCTCCTACGCCGAGAAGATCCGCATCTGCGAACGCGCCTACCGCCTCCTCGTCGACCAGGTCGGCTTCCCGCCCGAGGACATCATCTTCGACCCCAATATCCTCACCGTCGGCACCGGCATCGAGGAGCACAACAACTACGCCGTCGATTTCATCGAGGCCACGCGCTGGATTAAACAAAACCTCCCGCACGCGAAGGTCAGCGGCGGCGTCTCCAACGTCTCCTTCAGCTTCCGCGGCAACAACCCCGTGCGCGAGGCGATGCACGCCGCCTTCCTCTACCACGCCATCAAGGCCGGCATGGACATGGGCATCGTCAACCCGTCGATGCTCGAGGTCTACGAGGAGGTCGACAAGGAGCTGCTCGTCCTCGTCGAGGACGTCCTCCTCAACCGCCGCCCCGACGCCACCGAACGTCTCGTCGAGCACGGCGAAAAACTCAAAGCCTCCGGCGCCGCCAAAGACCAGAAGGCCGACATCGCCGTGCTCGAAGCCTGGCGCCAGGGCACGGTCGAGGAGCGCCTCTCCCACGCCCTCGTCAAAGGCATCGACGCCTGGATCGACGGGGACACCGAGGAGGCGCGCCAGAAATACGGCAAGCCCCTCGCCATCATCGAAGGCCCGCTCATGGACGGCATGCGCGTCGTCGGCGACCTCTTCGGCGCGGGCAAAATGTTTCTCCCGCAGGTGGTGAAATCCGCCCGCGTGATGAAGAAGGCCGTCGCCTATCTCCAGCCCTTCATGGAGGCCGAGAAAGCCGCGCTTCTCGCCGCCGGCGGCACCGCCAAGGCCCAGGGCAGGATCATCATGGCGACCGTCAAAGGCGACGTGCACGACATCGGCAAAAACATCGTCGGCGTCGTCCTCGCCTGCAACAACTACGAGGTCATCGACCTCGGCGTCATGGTGCCCTGCGAGAAGATCCTCGCCGCCGCCAAGGAAAAGGGCGCCGACATCATCGGCCTCTCAGGCCTCATCACGCCCTCGCTCGACGAGATGGTCCACGTCGCGAAGGAGATGGAGCGCCAGGGCTTCAAGATCCCGCTCCTCATCGGCGGCGCCACCACCTCCGCCGCGCACACCGCGGTGAAGATCGCCCCGCACTACTCCGAACCCGTCATCCACGTGCTCGACGCCTCGCGCGTCATCGGCGTCGTCTCCCAGCTCCTCAACCCCGACAACAAACCCGCCTACGTCGCCGAGGTCCGCGCCAAGCAGGAAAAATCCCGCGAAGCCTTCGCCAACCGCCGCGCCGCGCGCCCCCTCCTCCCGCTCGCCGAGGCCCGCGCCCGCGCCTTCAAGTCCGACTGGGCCGCGGTCGACATCCCGAAGCCCGCCTTCCTCGGCACCCGCGTCTTCCGCGACGTATCCATCCAAGACCTACTGGACAAGGAGTTCATCGACTGGGCGCCCTTCTTCAGCGCCTGGGAGCTCCACGGCCGCTACCCCGCCATCCTGAAGAACAAGGTCGTCGGCGCCGAGGCCACCAAGCTCTTCGCCGACGCGAAGAAGATGTTCGCCCGCATCATCGCGGAAAAGCGCTTCCAGCCGCAGGCCACGCTCACCTTCTGGCCCGCCAACAGCGTCGGCGACTCGATCGAGATCTACGCCGACGAATCCCGCGGCCGCGTGCTCCACACCTTCCATTTCCTCCGTCAACAGCTCGACCATGACGGCGGCAAACCCTGCCTCAGCCTCGCCGACTACGTCGCGCCGCGCGACAGCGGCCGCGTCGATTACCTCGGCCAGTTCGCCGTCACCGCCGGCCCCGGCGTCGAGACCTTCGCCGCCGAGTTCAAGGCCGCCGGCGACGATTACCACGCCATCCTCGTGCAATCGCTCGGAGATCGCATCGCCGAGGCCCTCGCCGAGTATTTCCACAAACAGGCCCGCGACCTCTGCGGCTACGGCCGCGAGGAACAGCTCACCCCGCAGGACATCATCCGCGAGCGCTACCGCGGCATCCGCCCCGCGCCCGGCTATCCGGCGTGCCCCGACCACCGCCACAAGCCCCAGATCTGGAACCTCGTCCCGGTGGAAAAGGAGATCGGCATCCGGCTCACCGAGTCCTGCGCGATGCATCCGGCCTCGTCGGTCAGCGGCTTCATCCTGAACCACCCCGACTCGAAATACTTCGCCGTCGGCAAGGTGGGCAAAGACCAGCTCGAAGACTACGCCGCCCGCTCCGGCATCCCCCTCCCCGAACACGAACGCTGGCTCGGCTCCTACCTCGACTACGATCCGGCCTGAGCCGGCATCATGCAGTTGGACGGCGGAGCAGCGGGGCGAGGTGACGGGAAGATTTCGGTGCGGACCGAGCGAAGGAATACCCGAAGGGGATTTCGAGCCGAGGGCCCCGCCGAAAGGTTCCGCCAGATCGCCTCGATACGACCCGGACAACTGCATGATTCCGGCTGAGCCCTGTGGAGTGCGGCGACACGTCGCCGCTTTCGACGCCGAGCCTCGGCTCGGCGCCTCCGCACTCCCCCGTTTTCGCCCGCGCCCGCGTCCGCCCGCTCCCTCGGAGGCACACGCTCCGGCATCCCCGGCCACGCCCGATCCGCCGGACCCGGACCTCCGCACGGCCGCCGGACCCTCGCGTGTTTACAACCCGTTGATAGATTACGCTAAACTCACTTTCCCGTTGGCGCCCCGAAACGAAGGAGGCAGCAAATTACACCCCGCGCCCGGTTTTTCCCCTATGCAACCGGGCGCGACTTTTCCCCGCAGCCTCCCCCCTTCGCCTATGTCGCTCCTTCGCTCCCGTCTCGGCGTATCCTCCCTTGCCGTCGCCGCCCTCTGCGCATTGCCGCTCTCCGCCCAGGCCGAGATCGTCTACCGCGAGTGCTTCCAAGGCGCCCGCAACGAACCGCTCGCCGGCCGCCCGCCCACCCTTCGCTCCGGCCAGCAAGGCGGCAGCGCCGTCGCGATCTGGCGCGCCCCCTACGGCGGCACGCCCAGCGCCATCCTCGCCGACGGCACGCTGGAGATGCCGGCGATCAAGCACGAGGGCTCCAGCGCCTGGCTCCCCTTCACCCCCACCTCCGGCATGGTCTACAAGCTGACCCTCGCCGGCGCCCAGGTGCGCAGCGGCGACTGGCTCGGCACCGGCTTCCTGATCGGCGAGCCCGACCCGCAAAAGCGCTTCCGCGACAACAAGGGCGTCTTCTGGGCCCTCATCCGCTCCAAGGGCAACCCCCTCCCCGACCAGACCTTCTCCGGCCCGCAGATCACCGGCCCGGCCGACGCCACCTCGACCAGCGCCTCCTCGATCACCATCGTCCTCGACACCACCGACGCCAACCGCTGGAGCGTGCGCTGGTTCCTCGACGGCCTGCTCGTGCGCTCCGGCCAGTTCGCGCCCCAGCCCATCACCCACGTCGGCTTCGGCTTCAACACCAGCGACGCCGTCGCCCCCGGCACCAGCCTGCTCAAGGCCCTCACCCTCGAGGCCGATGTCCCCGGCGCCGACACCGACGCCGACGGCCTGCCCGACGCCTGGGAACTCGCCCACTTCCGCGCCCTCGCCAACGAACCCGCAGCGACCGTCCTTCCCCGCTGCGGCGCCAAGGACAACCCCGACGGCGACGCCTTCAACAACCTCGAGGAATTCATCGCCGGCTCGAACCCGAACAACCCCGCCTCCAGTCCCATCGACACCGACGCCGACGGCCTCACCGACGCCTGGGAGATCCATTTCTTCGGTTCGATCGACGCGCCCAACGCGCACCCCCGCCTAGACGCCGATAACGACGGCTTCACCAACCTCCAGGAAAACGCCGGCGACTCCAATCCCATCGACGGCAAATCCGTGCCGAAGATCGCCGGCGCCACGCCCGCCGCCGCTCCCGCGCCCACCGTGACGATGGACGTCGCCCGCAGCGGCCGCGAATGCTACCTCGCCTGGACGCGTCCCTCCGTCGCGATCCGCAACGTCGACATCCTGCGCAACGACAAGTCCGACCCGAAGGGCCGCGTCCGCATCGCCACGATCGAGTCCCCCGGCTGCGTCTATCTCGACCAGACCCCCTCGGCCGACACGGCCTACTGGTATTGGCTGAGCTACACCCGCCCCGACGGCCAGGTCGAGGAACACGGCCCCTTCACCTCGAAGGAGTCCAAGGTCTGGACGCCCTGAGCGACGCTCTCTCCCCGTCCGCCTCTCCCGCCCAAGCTCGCCCGCCGAGCTTGGGCTTTTTTACGCCCGCCAAGGCCCGCGCCCTCATCGCCAAAGTCGCCGCCGCCATCCGCCGCTGGCCCGACTTCGCCACCCCCGCCGGCGTCCCCGCCGACTGGACACGCCGCGTAGCCACCGCGCACCGACTGCCTCTCACCAACACACAGCGGTAGCAGAAACCAAAGGCGAAGCAGGAGACAATTAGGCCTCGTCCTGCTTGCCCTTAAATCCAGGAGCACTCAGCACTGCATACTGATGCATGGCTCCGCATTCACAGCATCTCTTCCTGGTCGCGCGTGGTATTCGGCGTCTATCTCCGAGTTCCTAGCCACGCCGCCTGAATGTGTTTTCGCACGGCTGGCGGACAATCGCGATTTCGACCTCGTAGCAAATCAGAAGGAGGCATGGCAGCAGCAGATCACATTGCTTCGCACGCAGCTGATCGGGCTCGATGGCTTGATCTGTTTTGAGTTCACCGTTCCTCGAATGGGCCGACGCATCGACGTCGTCCTCCTTATCGGACAGGTTGTATTCGTTGTTGAATTCAAAGTCGGCGAGACGGACTTCACACGCGCTGCACATACTCAAGCGTGGGACTACGCTCTCGACCTGAAAAACTTTCACGCAGCAAGCCACAGCGCAGCCATCGTCCCCATCCTAGTCGCCACAGAAGCAGAAGCTGTAGCGCAGGCGCCACTAGAAGCCGCACCCGACCACGTTTACACACCACTCCTCGCAGACCCCACACGGCTGCGAGAGACACTCTATCGTTGCCGCGCCGAAATCCCCACCCGCACTCCGATTCATATTCAGGCTTGGTTGGCGGCCTCCTATCGACCGAGTCCCACGATCGTAGAAGCAGCGCGCACTCTCTACGCTGAACACTCGGTCGAGGCCATCGCTCGCTACGACGCAGGCGCACAAAACCTCGCAGTAACTTCGCACCGTGTTGAAGAGCTGATCGAAGAAGCGCGTCGCCTCGGCAGAAAATCCATTTGTTTCGTCACGGGGGTTCCGGGTGCAGGCAAAACGCTCGTGGGTCTCAACGTGGCGACCCGACGCAGCGATGAAAGCGATCTTACCCACGCGGTCTTCCTCTCAGGAAACGGCCCACTCGTGGCCGTATTACGCGAGGCGCTCACCCGAGATGAAGTGGAGCGTCGCCAGGCGAAAGGCGACCGGGTCCGCAAAGGCGAAGTTCGCAACGGTGTAGAATCATTCATCCAAAACGTTCACCACTTCCGAGACGAAGCATTGAAAGATCCGGAGGCACCGGACGAACACGTCGTCATTTTCGACGAGGCGCAACGCGCATGGAACCGCAAGCAAACGTCCAACTTCATGCGCAGGAAGAAAGGACAGCCGGGCTTTGATCAATCGGAGCCGGAGTTTTTGATTCGCTACATGGACCGCCATCGAGACTGGGCCGTCATTGTCTGCCTCGTCGGCGGCGGACAAGAGATCAACACCGGCGAAGCAGGCATCGCGGAGTGGCTTATGGCGGTCCGGGACAAATTCCCGCACTGGCACCTCTACATCTCTGAACACCTCCAAGGCTCGGAATACGGCGCAGCGGAAACATTGGCCGCACTCCGCGAGCTCCCCCAGACGCATCCGGAATCCCAACTTCACTTAGCGGTATCCATGCGCTCCTTCCGCGCAGAACACGTTTCGTCATTCATCAAGGCACTTCTCGAAGTAGAGCGCGACGCGGCGAAGTCTTTTTTCGCACAAATTCGCGATCGCTTTCCCGTTTTCGTCACGCGCAATTTAGACGAAGCCAAAAAGTGGATACGCCAGAAAGCCCGAGGATCTGAACGCTTTGGATTGGTCGCTTCTTCGAAAGCCATGCGACTCAAGCCTCACGCTATCGACATTCGCGTGAGCATCGATCCAGTGCACTGGTTCCTGAACGACCGCGATGACACACGCTCCAGCTACTATCTGGAAGACGCCGCGACCGAATTTCAGGTCCAAGGACTAGAACTAGATTGGGCCTGCATCACTTGGGATGCAGACTTGCGCTTTGGTCCATCGGGCTGGAGTTACCACGACTTCCGCGGCGATCGCTGGACGAATATAAACAACGCCGACAACCGCGTTTACTTAAAGAACGCCTATCGGGTTCTGCTCACGCGCGCACGGCAGGGTATGATTATCTTCGTTCCGCCGGGGGATCAGAACGACGCCACCCGTCCGCCAGAATTCTACGACGCCACCTTCGCCTATCTAAACGCGCTAGGCGTCCCTACACTTTCGGAAGCGGCGTGAGGTTTTCGGCTTCCGTGAGACAGAGAACCTGGCCAGGTGGATCGATCCACACGCTCCGTCTCGATTCTAACGACATCGGCCAGATTCTTGATGGCCTTAAATGCAGGCTGGAAAGTTGGCGCGAGACAGCCGCGTAACTAGAATCCGGTCATCGAAGCCGAGGCCGGCACGCCCTCCGCAACCGTGCTCAAACGCGTTCGCGCCGCGCTACTCCAACCAGCCCGCGCTTGCCGCGGCGCCTTCCCCGGCTAGCCTGCCCCCATGAGTTTCACCGAGGTCCTGGCCGAACTTCCCGCCCTCTCCTTCGAGGAACGCCAGATGCTCGTCCGCCGCGCGCTCGAAATCGACGACTCGCCGCTCTCCCCCGCCGACGAGGCGGAAATCGAACGCCGCCAAGCCGACCACCGGCTCAACCCCGCCTCCGTGCGTTCCTTGGAGGAAATGAAATCCCGCGTCCGCTCCCGGCTCGGCACATGACGTGGCGCGTCGTCTTCCGCCCCGAGGTCGAGACGGACATGGCGGAGGCCGCCGCATGGTATGATGCGCGACAACCGGGCTTGGGCCTGCGCTTCGCCGAGGCGGTTTTTGAAGTCTGGGATACCTTGACCGAAAATCCGCGCCTGAACACGCGCCGCCATCCGACCAAGGATCTCCGTTGGCGCTATCCGGAGCACTTCCCCTACCGCGTCATCTACGAGATAGACGAAGCCCGACAGGAAGTCCTCGTGCTGGCCGTGCTGCATGCCGCCCGCCACGAGCGTCACTGGCAGAAACGCGCAGACAGGGCGCCATGACCGACATCCTCACCCAGGCCCAACGCTCCGCGCTCATGGCCAAGGTGAAGGGCTCGGGCAACGCCTCGACCGAACTACGTCTCGTCGCTGTTTTTGGCGCGTTCGGCGTCACCGGCTGGCGGCGCGGAGCGGTCATCGGCGCCGCGGCCGGTCGATCCACGAAAGCGCTCCGCGCTTCCGCTACGTCCAAGGCCCTGCCCGTAGCGGAACGAGGGACTCGTTTCGCCACCGTCCGCCCGGCCCGAATCCCCTTCCGCGTTCGCCCCGACTTCGTTTTCCCCAAGCTCCGGATCGCCGTCTTCGTCGACGGCTGCTTCTGGCACGGCTGCCCGATCCACGCTACCCAGCCCGAACAGAACGCGGAATTCTGGAGCCAAAAGATCGCCGCCAACCAAACCCGCGACCGGCTCGTCACCCGCCAGCTTCGCGCCCGCGGCTGGCGCGTGCTGCGACTTTGGGAACATGAACTGACGAGGAAATATGAGCGCCGGCTCCTCGCGCGGTTGCGTCGTGCCGGGCTGATCGCCACTTCCGCGCTTTAAGCCATCCGGTTCCTAGACTAGCCGCTTACCCTCAAACAATGCCCTCGCCCGCCCTTACCGACGCCCAGATGAACGCCATCGCCGACGCCCTGCGCGCGGGAAACAAGATCGAGGCGATCAAACTCTACCGCAGCGCCACCGGCTTCGGGCTCAAGGAAGCCAAGGACGAGATCGAGGCGATCGAGGCGGACCTCCGCGCCAAGTTCCCCGACCAATTTCCCGCCAAACCGGCCGCGGCGGGTAAGAGCGGCTGCCTCGGGCTGATCCTCGTCGGCCTCACAATCGGGCTCGCCGGGCTCGGCTACTGGATCGCGTAAGCGCAGGGTCCGGGCCGCCCCGCGGCCGCTCGCCGCGCGAGGCAGCCGTGCGTTTGGCCGGGTCCGCCGGGCCTGCTCCCGGCGTCCACGCGATTGGAAACGCGTTCCGCGGCGGCTTCGCTCGGAGCGGACCTCGTTGCAGGTGTTTCCTACTTCTTTGCGGCTCCGTCCTTGGTCTTTGAAGCGGTCGAATTCGCCTTTGCCGCAGGGTAAGTCCTCGTTTCCGCGCGGCCGGGACGTTTTCCGCGACGTAAGCGGCCTTTGCAGCGCGGCAAGGGGGCGTTGAAGCGCTGCTTTTCCCCATTGCAGTGGCGACGGACCGTTTTGAGACGACGTGATTCCGCGTTTACGCGGCGTGCCGCGCGATTGCGGCGCGGTAAAAGGTGATCGCCGCGCTCGCACTTTCGGAGCGAAGAGGCTCGGTTGAAGCCAGGCCACCGCCACATGAGCTCTCCCTCCCCGATCCCGACTGCATTTCGACTCGATCCTGATGCGGTGTGCGAGGCCTGCGGTTGCCACGGCGCCTTTCGCTTCGAGGGCGAGACGCTCTGCGGCGATTGCTACGCCGGACGCGGCTCCTGTTGCTCCGCCGAGTTCAGCGGCCGAGCGCCGGTCGACGACGAGACGGCGGAGCAGCCGGCGCCCGAGTCACGCAGCTGCCCAGACCTGTAGCGGAACGACGGAGTCGTTTCGACGCCAACCGCGTAAACGCACTCCCATTCCCTCGAAACGGCTCCGCCGTTCCGCTACGTCATTCGAGCGTTACGCGTCATTTCCCCCCTCGTAGCGGAAGCGCGGAGCGCTTTCGTCACCGTCTCATGGACGCACGCTTCCCGTCCGACCACGACCGTATGCCACGGCTCCACCCCACCGCGTATCGCGGCTTCGCTTCCGTCCACTGGTCCATGGCGCTAAAGAACCGGGCGAGCGGCTGGCTCGACGCGGCGCACCACGCGGCGCTGCGCGAGATCCTGCTTCACGCCTGCCATCGTTATGCCGTGGCCTGTCCCGCCTACTGTCTGATGCCGGACCACGCGCATTTTTTATGGATGGGCACCGCCGAGCACGCCGATCAGCGCCTCGCGGTCGCTTGGTTTCGCCGCCGATGGAACGAATTGCTCGCTCCCGGACACGCCTTGCAGCGTCAGGCCCACGACCACGTGCTTCGGGACGCAGAACGCGAGCAAGACGCCTTCGCGAAGATCGCGGACTACATTCTACGAAATCCGGAGAGAGCCCAACTTGTCCATGCATGGAGCGCCTGGCCCCATCTCGGCGCGATCCTCCCCGGCGTCTATCCGCTCGATCCTCGCGCGCCGGGCTTTTGGGACCGCTTTTGGCGCGAGCATCATCGACGAGTCGCGCCCGACAGCGTGGCGCTCGAATGACGCCAACGTAGCGGGACGACGGAATCGTTTCGCCGAGTCCACCGCGCGCAATGCACCCACGCCTCCCTTCGGCGAAACGGCTCCGCCGTTCCGCTACGTGCTACGCGTCACGTCCCATGCGCTAGACGGACGCCAACACGCGCAGCATTTCCGCGTGGATGCGGCCGTTGCTCGCGACGTAGCGACCGCGATCAAGCCGCTGCGGCCGGTCGCCGCCCGCGTAGTCGGTCACGACGCCACCCGCCTCGCGCGCCACAAGCATGCCCGCCATCGCGTCGTAGGGCTTGAGATCCTTTTCCCAGTAGCCGTCGAGGCGCCCGGCGCCCACGTAGCAAAAATCCAACGCGGCGCTGCCGAGACGGCGTTCGCCGCGGATCTTCACGAGAAACGCGCCCCACTCGCGCAGGTTGTTGTCGGGGTTCGTGTGCTTGTCGTAGGGAAAGCCGCTCACGATGACGGCGTCGATCAGCTCGGCGGTCTGCGTCACCCGGATCGGCGCGCCGTTGAGCGTCGCCCCGCCGCCGCGCAGCGCGGCGAAGAGTTCGCGACGCGTCGGGTCGTAGACCACGCCGAGCAGCGGTTCGCGGTCCGCGGTGGCGAGCGCGATGCTCGTGCAAAAATGGGGAAGCTTGCTCGCGAAATTCACCGTGCCGTCGATCGGATCGACGAACCAGTGATACTCCGCCGCGGCGGCCGGCGCGCCCTGCCCGCCGCCCTCCTCGCCGACGATATGATGGGAGGGAAACAGCTTGGTCAGCTCGCCGACGAGGTAGGCCTCCACCTCGGTGTCCGCCGCGGTCACGATGTCGATCCGACTGGTTTTCGAGGTCGTCGGGATAGGCGCCGCGAAATGGCGCAGCGCGATCGCGCCCGCCCCGTGGGCGAGCGCGATGATCTTGGGCAGCAGGTCGGCGAGATTCGGCGAAGACATTCGAACCCGAAGCTAGGCGCGAAACACCGCGGAGCAAAGGATTGCTTCGAACCGAGCAGGCCACGCGGGCGCGCCTTTCCGGTGGAGAAAAAGTGGCGGCGAGAGAGGGGCTCGAACCCTCAGCGGGCTATCATCCGGCCAGAATCCGGGCTCTGGCTCTCGCCGAAAATGGGATGCTCCGCACGGCGCGCGGGGTCAGACCAACGCGGCCGCGGCTTGGCGGATTTTCTTCAGACGGCGTTGCTTCGCCTCGTCCACCGCGAGGCGCCTGGCCTCGGACTCCTCCGGGGCGAGCATGAGGTAGCAGCTGCAGTTCTCGCAAAGCACGAGATCGTTCGCGGAAACAAGGCTCGCCGAGGTGCCGGTCGGCAACCGCATGTGGCACTCACCGCACACGCCGTTGCGCACCACGGCCACGGCGCGGCGTCCGCGCGCGATCTGTCGCTCAAAGTGCCCGAGCAACGACGAAGGCACTTCGCCGCGCAGATCAAAGGCCTTGGCCGCCGCCTCCGTGCCTTCGGCGGGCTTGGTCAGGAGAATCATCTGAAGTTCGAGCAGTTTTTCGACAATGGGCTTCATGGCCCGTCCCCGGATGCAGACGGCGTTCCCGGAACTTTTCCCGGTTCGCATCATCCCGTTCAGAAGGGCCTTATCGTGCATACTCGCCAAAGCGGGGCCAAAGCCGTCCATTTCCTACACGTCGCTCCGGCGCAAAGTTTGCACCCAAACAGGTCCCTACGGTGCAAGAGTCGCGGTGCAGACCGCGGCGCCTCACCGGTCCAACAAACCGTGGGCGCGGAGCTTGTATTGCAGGCCCCGCCGGCTGATCCCGAGCAGACGCGCCGCGTCGCCGCGATGCGAGGTGGCCTGGGAAAGCGTCTTTTGAATGAGCAGGCGCTCCACCTCCGCGAGGGTCATGCCCACGCGAACGGAGAATTCCGGCGCCTCGCGCTCGTGGCGGACCAGAAAGTCCGGCAGACGCGCGACGCCGATCTCCGCTTCCGGGCAGGTGACCACGAGGCGCTCCACGAGGTTGCGCAACTGGCGGACGTTACCCGGCCACGGAAAGCGCCGGCAGAGGTCCAGAGCTTCCGGGGCGAGACGCTTGCGACGCTTGCCGTGCGTCGCGGCGAAGTGATCGAGAAACGCGTCGACGAGCGCAGGGATATCCTCCGGCCGCTCCCGGAGCGGCGGGGTGCGGATGGGCACGACGTGGAGGCGATAATAGAGATCCTCGCGAAACCTCCCCGCCGCCACCGCCTGGTGCAGATCGCGGTTGGTCGCGACGATCAGGCGCACGTCGACGCGCACCATCTCGGTGCCTCCGACCATGCGAAAGGCCCGGTCCTCGAGCACGCGCAGCAAGTCGCCCTGCCCCTTGGGCGAGAGATCGCCGATCTCGTCGAGAAAGAGCGTGCCGCCGTCGGCGAGAAGGAAGCGCCCGGGCTTGTCGGCGCGGGCGTCGGTGAAGGCGCCTTTCACGTATCCAAAAAGCTCCGACTCGAGCAAGGCCTCCGGAAGCGCGGCGCAATTGACGAAGATGAAGGGCTTGGCCGCCCTCCGGCTGCGTCCGTGGACGAGGCGGGCGACCAGCTCCTTTCCGGTGCCGCTCTCGCCCTCGATCATCACGGTCACATCCGTAGGCGCGACGGACTCCGCGAGCTCGACCACGCGGCGGATCGCCTCGCTTTGCCCGAGCAGCAGGCTCGGCGACGGCGACGGAGTTTCTCGACGGGCGGCCTTCATGGACCGCAAGCCTAGCGCGCGGGCGCGACGTGCGCCACCGATCCCTTGCCCAAGACTCCTCGCCCGGCGCGCCGGCGGCGAAAGCGCCGCCTCTTGGATCAGGGTCCGGCCTCGAATTCGTAACGGCCCGAGCCGACGTCGTAGACCACGCGATCTCCCACGCGGCCCCGGGGAGTCACGCCGTTCAGGTCGGCGATCTTCACCTCCGCGCCCTCACGCGCCGGCAGATAGACCGTCGCGGTGGTGTTGGCCGGCACGGTGGCGACGAGACGGAAGCATCCGTCGCGCTGCTCCCAGCGGACCGCCACGCGGCCGTGGGCGCTGTCATGCTCCGCCTCCGCCCATTCGAGTCCGGGCACGGGGTGCGGGCGGATGATCGTGTGCTTGAAGCCGGGGGCCGCCTCGTCGGGCGCGATGCCGGCGAGGTCGCGGTAAAGCCACTCGGTGACGAACCCGAGGAAGAAGTGATTCTGCGAGGCGCCGGTCCACGCGCCCCAGGACTCCGCGAGCGAGGTCGCACCGAGTTGCAGTTGGCGCGCGTAACCGGGGATCTCGGGATTGGTGATCGTGCGATAGATCAGCTCGGAGCGACCGGCGTCGGTGAGGGTGCGGAAGAGATAACGCGTGCCGATCGCGCCGCTGCTGAAGTGACCGCGCGTCTCGATCTCGCGCAGAAGGGCGGCAAGCACGCGATCGCGGGCTTCCGGGGCGGCGAGTCCGAACGCGAGCGGCAGCGCGAGCGAGGTCTGCGAGCCGGTGCCGTAGAGCTCGGGCGCGTCCGGCTTGTAGAATTCGCGGTTGAACACGTCGCGGATCTCCGCGGCGCGGGCGCGATAGGCTTTCGCGTCGTCGGCGCGCCCCAGGTGTTCGGCGATCTTCGCGAGAATCTCGGCGTCCTGATAGAAATGCGCGGTGGCGGTGATCGCGGGCGGGGTGAGATTGGCGCGTCCCGGCTTTTCCAAGGTCACGTCATACCAATCGCCGAGCCCCTCCTGAAGCAGGCCTCCGGCCGCGCGGCTTTCCAGGTAGGCGAAGTAGCGCGCCATCGCCGGGTATTGCTCGCGCAACAACGAGTCGTCGCCGGTGAAGAGATACTGCTGCCAGGGCACGAGGATGAAGGAGGCGCCCCACTCCGCCGCCGCGCGGTAGGTGTTTTTGAACACGGTGTATTCCGGGGCGATGTTCGGGATCAGGCCCTCGGGCGTCTGCGCCTCGGCCATGTCGTGGACGTTCTTCGCCGCCAAACGATCCAGGCTCCACTCGTAGCGCAGCGCCGGACCGTTGAGGTGGTTTTGCTCCAGCCAGCCCAGTTTCTCACGGTGCGGGCAGTCGGTCAGGATCGACACCATGTTCGAGCGCTGCGCCCAGCGCACGAGATCGCGGATGCGGTTGAGCGTGGGATCGGAGCTCGCGAAACGGCCCGCAGGCTCGGCGGTGGAATGCACGACGACCTGCTCGAGCGACTCGATCTTCGGCGACGCGGCGCCCTCGGACGCCGGCAACAGCTCGACGTAGAGATAACGCGAGCCGAGGTAATAAAACTGCGGGAACCAGCTCTCGTCGCCGTCGCCCGCCTTCGTGTAGCTCCACCACGCGCTGCCGCGGTGGGCGCCACCCATGGTCGAACGGTTGATCGTGCCGTCATCGTTCAGCACCTCGCCGGCGGTGAGTTTCACGGTCGAGCCGGCGGGACCGCTGACGCGAAGACGCGGCATGAAGGACACATTCTGGCCGAAATCGTAGAGCTCCACGCCCGGCTTGAGTTCGCGTCGCGAGGCGACGGGGCGCGTCTCGATCGGCGCCACCGGTTCGGGCGCGCGGGTCATGCCCCGCAGCGTGCCGCTCTCGCCGGTGTAGAACGCGGCGGGCGTCCAGCCGACGTCGGAGAAACCGGGACGATCCCAGCCCGCGGGAATCCGGCGCGCGTCAAAATCCTCGCCGCCGTAGATGCTCGAGAAGGTGATCGGCCCCGGGTGCGTCTTCCAGGCTTCGTCGGAGACGAGCGTATCGACGCCGCCGTCGGCATATTCGAGGCGGAGTCGAAGAATGGCGCGCTGCGGGCCGAAGGAACCCTTGAACTTGGCGAAGCGGCCCTCCGGACGCTCGACGTGCAGCATGCCGTTGCCCAGCGAAAGGCCGGCGGCGTTCGCGCCCTCGCGGAGCAGCGCGGTGACGTCGCGCGTGTCGTAGAGGACCGTGTCGCGGTAGTCGGTCCAACCGGGCGAGAGGACGTCGACGCCGGCCTTGGCGCCGTTGAGGAACAACTCGTAGTGGCCCAGCCCCGACACGTGCACGAGCGCGCGGCGCAGCCCCGGGCGCACCGTGAACTCGCGCCGCATCAGGGTGTTTTCCAGGCGTTCGGAACCGGCGTCGGTGATCCAGCGCGCGGCGCCCCAGTCCTTTTGCCCGAGCAAGCCCATGGTCCAGCGGGTGGACGCGCTCCACGCCGAAGGGTGTCCGTCGCGATCCCAGCTGCGAACCCGCCAGTGGACGACTTCGGATGAACTTAACGCACGCCCGGCGTAGGGCAGCAGCGTGGTGTCGTCGCTTTCGACGCGGCCGCTGTCCCAGAGATCGGGTGCGTCCTTCGCGAGCAACTCGGGCGACGACGCGGCCTGGATTTGCCAAGCGGTCTGACACTGGCCGCGCTCGTCCGACGAGATTCGCCACGAGAGGCGCGGCGCGGTGGTGTCGACCCCGAGCGGATCGGCCGCGAGTTCGCAGCGCGGCGCCTCGACGCGATACTCCGCGCCGAGGCGCGGCGCGACCAGGAGCAGGCAGGCGGCGAGGAGGCGCGTGTTCACAGCTTAGCGGGATCGAGGACGACGTGTTTGATCGCGCGGCGATCGAAGGTGTAGGTGATGTGGACGAGGCCGTCGGCGGCCTGGATCACCGCCGGGTAGGCGTAGCCGCTCTTGCAGGGCTCGGTCTCGAGGGTGACGACCCGGCGCCAGTGCACGCCATCGGAGGAAAGGGCGACATCGAGCGGGTAGCGGTCGCCCTTCGCCTCGTCGGCGCGGTGGCCGGAGTGGTTGTAGACCAGCAACTGGCGGCCATCGGCGAGCGTGACCGCGTCGGTGCCGGAGTTCGGGTTGGGAAGCTCGATCGCGGTCTGGGGGCTCCAGGTCTTGCCGCCGTCCTTCGACCAAGTCTGGGAGATCACGCCCTGCTTGGTGCGACTCAAGGCCTGCAAGCGACCATCGGAGTGGAAAAGCACGCTCGACTGAATCGCATCGAAGCCGGGGCCCTTTTTCACCGGGCCGATTTTTTCCCAGGTCGCGCCCTTGTCCGCGGAGCGCTCGAAATGGACGAGCCAGCCCTCCGCGTCCTTGTCGCCGGCGGAGCTCTTGTTGCCCTCGGTGCTGCTGGGCGAAAGCCAGGAACCGTCGGCCAGGACAACCGGCTTGTTCTTGATCGGCCCGAGGAAGCCCTCCGGGAGACGGCGCGGCGCGCTCCAGGTGCGGCCGCCGTCGGTCGAGGTGACGAGCATGCCCCACCACTCGCGCGGGTTCGGGCCGACCTTGTAGAAGAGATGCAGCGGCGCGTCCTTCGGCGCGAAGAGCACGGGATTCCAGGTCGGCAGACGCGGCGCGCCGTCGGGCTGGATGCCGTCCGCGACCTGCACGCCGGGTTGCCAACGGCCGTTTTCGAAGTGCGCGATGTAGATGCACACGTCGGGATTGCGCTCCTTGGTGCCGCCAAACCACGAGGCGACGAGGTGACCGGGCGCGAGCTCGACGATGGTCGAGGCGTGCGACTCCGGATAGGGTGCGTCGCCGTTGATCAACTCGGCACGGACGACGGCGGGGTGCGGCGCGTCGGCGCGGAGGAGCGGCAAAGCGGAGACGCAGGCGAGGGCGAGCAGAAGCGAGCGGATCATGGGGATGGGGCGGAAGGAGCGGGAGCGACCGTGGAACGGCGCGGAAGGAGAAACGCGGCACCGGCTCCGGCAAGGATCACGGCGAGGGTGCCAAATACGATCACAAGCAGGCCATGGAAGGGACTGCGCAAGGCCTCGGGCCACCAGGCGAGCCGAGGCGAAAGGGTGGTCCAAAGAATGACGAGGATGCCCGCGGACACGCCGACCAGGCCGGCGCGGCCGTCGGCGCGAGGCAGAAAACGCCCGAGGAGGAACAGGCCAAGCATGCCGCCACCAAAGATGCCCGCGAGCTCCCACCACGCGTCGAGCGCGCTCTTGATCGAGATCATGGCGAGCGCGGCGGCCACGCAGATCACGCCGAAGCCGAGCGTGGAGTAGTGAAGCACGCGCATCGCCTCGCGCTCGCCGGCGTCCGGCCGCAGATGGCGGCGGTAGACGTCGTTGAGGAAGAGCGTGGACATGCAGTTGAGGTTGGAATCCATCGCGGCCGCGCAGAGCCCCGCGACGACGAGGCCCGCCAGGCCGGGCGGGAGCTGCGTGCTGATAAAGTGGGGAAACACGCCGTCGGCCTTGAGCCCGGCCGGGAGCAGGTCGGGTTGAGCGGAGTAAAAGGCGTGCAGCGCGGTGCCGATGAAGAAAAACGCCGCGCCGACCGGAAGGTAAAGCAGCGCGCCGAGCCAGACGCTGCGCGAGGCGGCGCCGTCGGTGCGGGCGGTGATGTAGCGCTGCACGTAGCTCTGATCCACGCCGAAGTTCTGAAGGTTGATCACGAGCCCGTAGATCAGCACCACCCAGAAGGTGGCCCGCGTCAGATCGCCGTCGAAGGAGCCGAGGCTGAACTTGCCCTGCGCCGCGGCGTCCGCGAGAGCCGGGCCCGCGCCGCCGGGAATCTTGAGCAGGATGACGGCGAGGGCCGCGAGCGCCCCGCCCACGAGCACGACCGCCTGCACCACGCCGGTCCAGACCACCGCCTCGGTGCCGCCGAGGAGCGGATACACCACGATGACGAGTCCGGCCACGAGGATGATCGCGCGGATGTCCCATCCGGTCAGCGGCACCAGCGCGAGGGCGAGCAGGTAGAGGATCGTCCCGAGCCGGGTCACCTGCGTGAGAATGTAGCAAAGCACCGCGTAGAGCCGCGCCCAGGCGCCGAAGCGACGCTCCAGATGATGATAGGCGGAGAGATCGCCCGCGGTGCGGTAGAAGGGGACGAACCAGCGCACCGCCACCCAGGCGGCGAGCGGCAGGCTGATCGCGAAGACGAAGGCGCTCCAGTTCTCCGCGTAGGCTTTGCCCGGATTGGCGAGAAAGCTGATGCTACTCACATAGGAGCCGAAGATCGAGAGGCCCACCGCCCAGCCGGGCAGGGAGCGGCCCGCGGACATGAAGTGCTCGCTCTCGCGGTTTCGGCGGTAAAACCAGCAACCGAGGCCGGTGACGCCCACGAGGTAGGCGAACAGAACGAGAAGATCGGGGAGCGAAAGCGAGCGGGGCATGGACGGGGCGCGAAGCGGATGACGAACCAGGAAACTCAGGGACGGAGCAAGCGCTCCACCACGTCGCGCGGCACCGCGAGGATGCAGCCGTGGCGGGCCTGGGGCGGGAAGCTCACGCGGTCGCTGACGTCCTCCCAGGTCTTGAGATCGCGCGAACGCACCATGCCGATCGCGTCGAGCATGTGCTTGTCGAAGTAGACGCGGTATTCGTCGCCGACCTTGATCGCGGCCGGGCCCTCGGCCCAGTAGCCGGAGCCGGTCAGCGGAGGCGAAACCTTGTCCCAAGGACCTTCCGGAGAACGTCCGCGCACGAGGCGGATGTTCTTCTGCGTGACGGGCGCGAGGGTCTCGTCCTTCACGAACATCAGCCAGTCGCCCGTGCCGTCCTCGGCGGGGATGATGTCGGCGTCGATGACGTTGTAGCCCGCGTCGTAGAGGAGCTCGGTGGGCGTGAAGGTGACGAAGTCCTTCGTGGTCGTCGCGTAGATGCGGTGGTTTCGCTCCGGGCGGCGGTTCGACATCGCGGTCTCGGGGAAGCGGCCGAGGATGGTCGTGGACCAGTGGATGAGGTAGTGCTCCTTGACCGGATCCCAGACGATCTCGGGCGCCCAGCAGTTTTGCGCCTCCGGCTCGTGAGCCATCACGGGCAGCGTCTTTTGCTCCGACCAGTGGATCAGGTCCTTCGAGGACGCGTAGCCGATGGTCTTGCCGGTCCAGCCGGTGGTCCACACTAGGTGAAAGACGCCGTCGGGGGCGCGGTAGAGATGCGGGTCGCGCATCAGCTTGTTTTCGCCGGCGGTCGGCTTGAGGTGGCTTTTCCCGTCGTTGAGCTTTTCGAAGCGGTAGCCGTCGGCGCTCCACGCGAGGCGGAAGCCCTCCGCCTCCTCGGCGTGGTAGAAGTAGGCGAAGAGGTAGCAGGTCTTGGGCAACCGCGATGCAGGCGCCGCGGCGTCCGCCCTGGCCGCCGCGGGCGAAGGGACGCGCGTGCAGCAACCGGAGACAAAAGCCAGGGCGAGGCCCGCCGCGAGCGACAGGCCGACGAGGTTGAGGAAACGGCGCATGGTCGTCAGTCGGTGGGTTGCTCGGTCTTCACGGGAACGCCGTCCGCGCCGAGCCGGCGCACGCGGATGGCGATGCCCGGCTTGCCGGGGAGCCGAACCTTGCGGCCGCTCGCGTCGCCGAAGAAGTAGTTGTCGAGCTTCTTGGCGACGAACTCGCCCGCGACCGGGGTGATGGTCATGTCCCAGGTGTCGATGATATCGATCCCGTAGCGCTGCCCGTCGTTCACGCCGTTTTTGTAGAGCTTGAAGGTCCACTCGGTCGGCTTTTCGTAGCCGAAATAGGTGAGGTAATACAGGGCGGGCTGGCCGCCGGTCTGGGTGTCCCACCACTTGTCGATCGGATCGATGCCCTGCCGCGGGCCGTCCTCGAGGATCTTGCGGAGGAAGGCGAGTCGTGGCGCGCTCGTGCCGGTCATCTTGCCGCCGAAAGAGGTCCAGGTGTCCTCTTTCTCCGTGGCGAAATAGTCGCCGTGGCCGACGTAGGTGCCGGCCACCGTGCCGCACCAGAAACGATGCACCATCTCGGGGCCCGTGAGGTTGCCCCAGCGGTATTTCGAATCGCCTTCATAGCAGACCTCGTCGAACACGACCGGCTTGCGCCACACGCCGCGATACATCTCGGCGCGGCCGGACTCGTTGACGGCGGCGCCGTTTTGCATGGAGACGTGGGTGACCCACGGTTTGCCATGATCGAAGATCAGCCGGCCGTTGTGGATGGAGCGGAGGCGCTGGTGCGGGTCGCAGCGCTGGATGAGCGTGCCGATGCGATCCCAGTCCTCGTCGGTCTTGGTGCGGAGGAAGTCGTATTCGTTGGCCAACGACCACCAGACGTGGCGGTAGGCGCCGAGACGAGCCACGACGTAGCGCACGTAGCGCTCGTCGGCGGCAGCGTCCATGGTCTCGAAGCCGAAATGGCCGTAGGGGTTGAAGAGGATGAGGTCGGCCTCCACGCCGAGCTCGCCGAGCTGGGCGACGCGCTTCTCGAGGTGACGGAAATAGTCGGGGTTGAAGCGCGTGAAATCCCAGCTCGTCGGCGGCGTGCCGACGAATGGCCAGCGCGGCGGGGCGAACGTCTCCTTGTAGGGCGTCGGCTGCGGGGTGACCAGCATGCGGGCCTTGTTGAAGGGCGCGGCGGCGAGCGTGCGGAGCGTCTCCTCCTGCACCGCCTCGGGGGTGTCGGTCCAGTTGTAGATCGTGGTGCCGATCTGCTTGTAGGGCGTGCCGTCGGCGTAGGCGAAGTGGAAGGTGTTGTTCACGCGCACGGGACCGTGGTTGCCCTTGCCCGGGGCGGTGGCGGTGAACTTGCCGAGCTTGCCGGTCAGGTCCCAGCGATTGCTCTTCGTCTCGTAGCGCCAGTCGCCGATCGCGCCGGGGCTGAAGCGGATCTTGTAGACGCCCTCGCCGTCGTAGAAGCCCGGGACCTCGACGGTGGTGGCGCCGTCGGTGAACACGGCGCCGACGCGCACCTCGGTGAAGGGGTTGCCCTCCGAGGGCCCCTTCAGCTCCAGCTCGAACACGCCCCATTGCTCGACCGTGGCGGGCGCGGCGGCCCGGAGCAGGGTCGCGGCCAACAAAAACAAGGAGCACAAACGAAGGGCGAAGCGGGGCGGTTTCATGCGGAAATGAGCAAGGGGGCGGGCTGAAAAATCGGGGAAACGCGGGCGGGGTTCAGGATCAGGGCTGGATGTCGGCGGCCTGGTCGAGGCCGGTGATCACGGCCTTCCGGGGGAATTTTTGCCGATACTCGCGCGCCATCGCGGCGATGGATTCGGCGTTGGGACGGCCGTTTTTCCAAAGCCGGGCGTGCTGGCGCGGCGCGAGCGACTGACCGCCGGCGGGCGCGAACTCCTTCCCGTCCGGCGTGCGGAACCAGTAAGTGAGATCTATCACGTCCACGACGGCGGAGCGGACCGGATCGGCCAGGATGGCGTCCTGCACGTCCTTGGGCGCGCTGAGCGCGATCAGCGGGTGCTTGCCGGTCTCGCGCTCCCACTCGGCGATCACATCGAGCCAGAACCGCATGAAGTGCAGCGGACCGCTGTTCTCGGCGGTGAGCGTGTGGATGACGTTGGGCTCGTCGGCGAGGTTCGCGAGACACTGGCGGATATAGGCGCGGTGCAGGTCACGGCGCACCGGGTGCGTCACGTCGTAGAACGCGTCGGCCATCTTGATCGTGTCTCCGGTGAAGGGCGGCGGCTCGGTGAAGCCGGTGTCGTTGATGTTGTTCACCGGGCGCCACGGGCAATCGACCCAGTGGGCGCCGGACTCGATGATGTTGTGCTGAAAATACATCTCGTTGATCAGCACCAGACCCTCTTTTCGGGCCTCGTGGGCGAAGGCGCGGAGACGGCCGAAATACCAGGGGTTGTATTTCGTGAGGTCGTAGCGGCTGAGCCCGTCCCAAGCCGTGCCTTGTCCGCTGCGGGCGAAGGGCTGCTCGAAGAAGGGCGGCCAGACCTCCGCATCCGGGCGGCGGATCATCTGATGATCGATGCGGCGACGCTCATACCACAGGCCGTAGTGGTGGCGAAACGCGACCTGACCGGCGCTCTTCATGGCGGCGACCACCGCGGGGATCTCGTCGGTCAGGCCCTTGCCGGTGCGGCCGGGGGCGAAGCGGGTGAGCGCGACGCCCGTCTCGGACGCGCGGCCGGGCTCGAGGCGGCCCAGCCACCACGCGCCCTCGGTCTGCTTTCCGGAAAGACGCTCGCCGCCGACTTTGAGGACGCCGTCGACCAGCGACAAGGGGCGGCCTTTTTCGGGAGCCTTGGGCACGATCCGCGCCGCCAGATCGGGCACGGCCTTCTCCAAGGCGGGCGCGGCGCCGGCCGACGGATAACGGCGCGGCTCGAGGGCCGCGGCGGAGCCCGCGCCCGAACGCTCGGCGAGTTGCGCGCGGTAAAGCGAATCGGGATTGGCGAACTCGCTCACCAGACTCCAGCGCCCGTCGCCGACGAACTGCGCCCAGACGCCGACCGCCCAGTTGTGCGCGCCGGGGGGACGACGGTTGACGATCACGCCGGCGGCGCTTTGCCAGATCATCGAGTTGGCCGCGGCCCAGCCGACGCCTTGGTTGAAGGTTTCCAGGTTGTCGAGACGCAGCGCGCCGCCGTCGATTTTCACGCCGTCGAAAAGCAAACCGGAGGACCAGGCGCCGATCGAGCCGCTGAAACCATGCGTGCCCTGTGCGTTGCAGTCGAGGAACACGACCGGACCGGCGGACTGGTAGCCGGTGGTGAAGTCGTTGCGCCCGTCCTCGCTGCGACAGCGCAGGAAAAGCACCTGTTGGCCGCGCGAGTGGAACGCGAGACGCCGGTAGCCGGCGATCTCGGAGACCGGCGCGAGCGACGCGCAGTCCTGCACCGTCACGCGCTCCACGCGCGCGCCGACCTGGACCACGCTGCCCGCGAAATGCACGCCGGTCACGTCCGAGACCCAGCCGTCGCGCACCGCGTGCAGGTCGATCGCGTTCCACGCGTGCTGCTCGTCGAGCGGATTGGCGCGGTCGTGGTCGGACTCGCAGCGCAGGTTTTCCACGCCGACCTCGGAGAGATAACCGGAATCGACGTAGGGCGTGACCGTGCCGCCTCCGAGCTCGCGCTCGAGCGAGGTGGTGAGCGGGGCGTCGAGCGTGATCTGGTCGCCGTTCACCGCGACGATCACGCGATCCCAGCGGAGGTCGACCGTGCCGGCCTTCCACATGTAGGGCTGGCGAGCCGGGGCCGCGTCCATGCCCAGACGGGCGAGCCAGGCAGCCGGACTCGGGCGCTCGATCGCCACGCGCTGACCCGCCGCGAGGCCCGCCGCGCTTTCGACGCGCAACCGCGTCGCGCCGACCGGCACGTAGTCGTCCGCCACGGCGCGCGCGGCCGCGAGCTCCTTGCGCTCGTAGCGGCCCGCGACCTCGATCAGCGCGCGGCGCCCGGTCCCCGTCGCGACGAGAACGGAGCCGTCCCCGCCCGCGCCGGCGCCGCGCAACACGACGCCACCCGCGGTGATCTTGAGTTGTCCCTCGATCTCGTAGCGGCCGGGCGCGAGCTCGACCGCACCGCGCAGCCCCGCGGCGTCGGGCGCGAGCGAGGACACGAAATCGATCGCGGCCTGGATGCGCGCGCCGTCATCGCCTTCGACGGGGACCACCCGGACCTTCGCGGACAGGATCGGCGGCGTCACCCCGCCGCCGCGGTAGCCGGCATGGGAGAAATCAGGCACGCGGTCGCCGTTCTCGAGACCGAGGTAGGCCAGCTTCCCGTCCTTGCCGAGCGAGACCGGCGGCGCGTCCTGCTTCGCGAAGCCCGTGATCGGCAGCGCGGCGAATAGCAGGGCGACGGAGACGCGCGACGCACGAGGCAGAGAGCCGAATCGAAACGAAAAGAGAGTCATGGGATACGAAGCCGCGGGGGCTCGGGGGCGGGGAAAAAACAGGGAAAGGAGGACGGGTTAGCGAAGGAAAAGCGGCGCGTTTCTTCGTCCGCTCAGGGCAACTTTCCGCGGATGCGCTCCAATCGCGCCGACGAGACGACGAGCTTGCCGTCCGCCCAGGCGCGGAGGCCGGCGTCCCCGCCCCAGCGACGACCGTCGCGGTCCCACTGGATCGTGATCTCGCGCCCGTGGTAACGAAGACCCTCCAGACGAAACCAGGACCAGCTGTCCTCGGGCAAAAGCGGGGAGATCTCCAGCGTGTCGTCCTCGCGCGGCACCAGGCCCGCCAATCCGGCGATGACGAGATCGGCGTAGGTCGAGTGGTTGTAGCACTCGCTGCGCGGGTCGCGCCCCTTCAGCCAAGCGCCGGTCTTTTCGTCGAGATACTCGCCGATGTAGGGCTGCCCGTCGAAGCGATGGCTGCGCGTGTAGGTAAGGAACGCGTCGAGATAGTCGCGCTTGCCCACGCTGTCCTGCGGATAATCGCGAAGGACCCTGGCCAGCGCGGTGAGCGTCTGCGAGGTGGCGAAGGGCCAGACCGCCCCGTCCCACTCGCAGGTGCCGGTGCCGCGCGAGCGGAAGGTCGGATCGCGTCGCTCCGCGGTGGTCAGGCCGAAGGGCGCGCGAAACCCCTGATCGTCGCGGATCTGCGCCCAGGCGCGCTCATGGCCGCGCCCCGCCTCGGGCAGCCCGAAATACCAGGGGATGAAGCCGATCGCCTCGCGCACCGGGATGGGCTCGAGCTGCTCGGTGACGGAGCAGAAAAACGCGCGGTCCTCGTTCCAAAGCGTGCGCTGCACCAGCCCGCGAAGCTCGGCGGCTTTGGCGGTAAACTCCGCCGCGAGTTCGGCGCGGCCCGCGTCGCGCGCGATCGCCGCGATGGCCTCGGCGTTGCCGAACATGTAGGCGCTGATCGTCGGGCGGACGTTCTTCACCTTCCGTCCGCCGCTGATCGACTCCTCCATCGCGTCCCACACGTCGTGCTGCCAGAAAAGCCCGTCGGGACGGCGCCGCTCCTCCTCCCAGCGACGATAATCGGCGACCAGATCGTCGAGCATCGCCACGAGCCCGGCGCGATCGCCCGTCACGAGCGCGCGCTGCCAGAGCGCGTAGGCGAGCCATTGGGAATACTTGTGCAGGTGCGTCTGCGGCCCGCCTTGATTGCCGCGCAGCCAATAGAGCACGTAGTCGTCGAAGGGGCCCTGGTCGCGCAACCAGCGGCCTTCGCTCAACTGATGGCCGAGACCGCTGCTCACGGGCCGGGGCTTGGTGATGAATTCCGTGAAAACCCAGCGCCCGCTGCCCGCGTCCTTCCGCAGGTGTTTACGCAGCGCCCACCAGCGGAACCAGTAGATCTCCTCGACCTCGGGATCCGGGCACTCGAAACGCGGCGCGTTCGCCGCCAGCCAGGCCGCGGCCTCCGAATCCGGGATCGCGTGGGCCGGCGCCTGGGGCTGCATCGCGTTGAAACGCTCGACGTAGGCGGCGAGCGAACCCGGACGGCCGACGGCCGACGACGCGCTTTCCGACGCGCGGGCCAGACCGCCCAAGCAAACGCACGCGCCCAGAACGACGCGCGGAAACCAACTCGAACGGATTGAGGCGAGCACGGGGAGAGGGGTGGGGAAAGGGACGGACGCGCGAACACGTCCGGAAAGACTCAATCGAATAAGCTAACCGAGCTTCCCGCGCAAATCTGCCACGATGGAAAATAATATCTGCGGGATCGTAACATCCCCACGAGGTAAAATCCCGTGCCCTCCCGCGCCTTCGCCTCCGCCGGGCCGACTGGTCTCTTTCGAACCCTCCACCTCTCAGCGATCAAGGAATTCACGGCCCCGGGATGGCGAAACCCGGGCCGGAAACACACGCCCCTCCAGAGGGGGCGCGGAAATCTTCGGCCACCCGGACACTCTGCGTTCTGCGGTTGCCAAACCCAAAATCGCGTCTTGTGGCTACCCGCACCCCACCCCTCCCGATGACCGTCTTGGCACCCATCACGTCGCTGCAACCGCCGCGCGTCCACTTCGGAGCCGGCTGCGCCGCGGAGGCCCTGTCCGCCCTCGCCCGGTCCGGCCACCGGCGCGTCTTTCTCCTCACCTCGCCCTCGGTGATCGAGAAGGCCTCCGAATTCGCCGCGACTTTCCGCGCCGCCGACGCGACGGTGGAGATCGTCACCGGCGTTCCGCCCGAGCCCACCGCCGCGTGCTGCGAACAGCTCCGCGCCCGCGCCCGCGCCTTCGCCCCCGATCTCGTGCTCGCGCTCGGCGGAGGCAGCGTGCTCGACGTCGCCAAGCTCGTCGCCGCGCTCCACGATCGTCCGGAACCCGTCTCCGCGTTCTACGGCATCAACGTTCTCTCCGGCCGCCGCACCGCCCTCGTGTGCGCGCCCACCACCTCCGGCACCGGCAGCGAGGTCTCGCCCAACGCGCTCCTCTTCGACGAGGCCGCCGTGGCCAAAAAGGCCGTCATCAGCCCCGCCCTCGTCCCGGACGCAGCCATCATCGACCCGGCCCTCACGCTTTCCCTGCCGCCCGCGCTCACCGCGACCACCGGCATCGACGCCCTCGCCCACTGCCTCGAGACCTACGCCAGCCGCGTCGCGCACCCGCTCGTCGACCTGCGCTCCCTCGAAGGCGTCCGCCTGATCGGCACCCACCTCGCCCGCTGCGTCGAAAACGGCGCCGATCTCGAGGCCCGCTCCGCCGTCGCCCTCGGCAGCCTCTACGGCGGTCTCGCGCTCGGTCCGGTCAACACCACCGGCGTGCACGCCCTCGCCTACCCGCTCGGCGGCGAGTTCCACATGGCGCACGGGCTCTCCATCGCGCTGCTCCTGCCGCACGTCGTGCGCTTCAATTTGCCCGCCCTGCCCGAGCGACACGCCGCGTTATCCGCCGCGCTCGGCGGTCGCTCCGTCCAAGAACTGCCCGAGCTGCTCACGCGTCTGATCGCACGCTGCGGCATCGATCCCCGGCTGTCCTCACACGGCATCCCGCGCGACGCGCTGCCCCGCCTCGCCGAGGCCGGCATCCAGGTCACCCGTTTGCTGAAAAACAATCCGCGCGAAGTCACCCGCGACGACGCCCTCCGCATCTACGAAGCCGCCTTTTAAACCACGTTCCCCATGAGCGCTCCCCTCCGCCCCCACGGCGTCATCGTCCCTCTCGTCACGCCCGTCACGCCCGCCGGCGATCTCGACGTCCCCGCCGCCGAGCGCCTCGTCGACCATCTCGCGAGCAACGGCTGCGGCATGCTCGTCCTCGGCACCACGGGCGAGGTCGCCTCGCTCCCGCGCGATCTGCGCCAGCGTTACGTCGAGATCGCGGTCAAGGTCGCCGCCAAGCGCACGCCCGTCTTCGCCTGCCCGGCGTCGAACTGCGTCGGCTTCTCCATCGAGACCGCCAACGACTACCTCCAGGCCGGCGCCGACGCCGTGGTCGGCATCCTGCCCAACTACTACAAGCTCGAGCCCGCCGAGATGCTCGCCTACTTCGAGCGCCTCGCCGACGGCGTCCGCGGCCCGCTCATGGTCTACAACATGCCCGCGACCACCGGCATGTCCATTCCCCTCGACGTGATCGAGTCGCTCGCAAGCCGCGCCAACGTCACCGGCCTCAAGGACTCCGAAGGCACCGCCGGCCGCCGCGAGGAAGTCGCCAAGCGCTTCGGCGGCCGCGCCGACTTCTCGCTCTTCATGGGCATCGCCGCCCACTCCATCCCCGCCCTGCGCCTCGGTTTCGACGGCCTCGTCCCGAGCTCGGGAAACCTCTACCCCGAGCGCTGGTCAGCCCTCTACCGCGCCGCCCGCGCCGGCGATTGGACCACCGCCGAAAAACTCCAGGCCCGGCTCGACGCGCTCAACGCCATCTTCCAGCGCAACCGCACGCTCGGCCAGTCCCTCGGCGCGCTGAAGTCCGCCTGCGGCCTGCGCGGGCTCTGCGGCCCCGACATGGTGCCGCCCCTGCGCGCCCTCTCCGCCGCCGAACAAGACTCCGTCCGCGCCGAGGTCGCCGCGCTCGGCTAAGCCCTGCGCACGACACCGCTTCATATGCCGCGACGCCCGCACATCGTCCTCGCGGATGACCTGACCGGCGCGGCCGAGATCGCCGCCATCGCCCGTCGGTCGGGCCGCCGCGCGATCGTGCTCACGCAGCCGCCCGCCACGCCCGTCGACGCGGACCTGCTCGTCCTCGACACCGACACGCGCCTCCTTTCGCCCACCCTCGCCGCGCGCCGCGTGCGCGCCTGGACCGCCCGCCTCGCGCGCGCCCAACCCAAGCACCGCGGCATGTTCCTCAAGGTCGACTCCGTCCTCCGCGGCCCGGTGCTCGCGCAGCTCGCCGCCGCCACGCGCGCCCTCGGCCTCTCGCGCGCGATCCTCGTCCCCGCCAACCCTTCGCTCGGACGCGTCATCCGCGGCGGCCGCTACTTCATCCACGGTCGCTTCCTGCACGAGACCGCCTTCGCACGCGATCCGCACCATCCGCGCGACAGCTCGGAGGTTCTGACCTTGCTCGGTCGCGTGCCGCGAACTTCCCGCGTTTGCCTGCCCGCGAACACCGCCGATCTGCCCGAGCACGGCGTCATCCTCGGCGAAGCGGCCAGCTCGGCCGACATCCGGCGCTGGCGCGCGCATGTGGACGCCGACACGCTCGCGGCCGGCGGCGCCGACTTTTTCCGCGCCTGGCTCGGCGCCCGCGCGCCCGCCCAGCCCGCCGCTCCGCCCCCGCGTTTCACGGGCGCCACCCTTCTCCTGCACGGCACGACCGCCGGCCCGGCCGGCGAAGCCGCGCTCGCGTTCCGCGGCCTTCGCGCCCCCGCCACCGCCACGGTCGCCGAACAGCTCGCCAAGCGGCGGGCCGTCGTCGTCGCCGCGCCCGTGCGCCGTCTCGCCGATCCCGCGTCACCCGCCTCGCTCTCGACCGCCTTCGCCAAACTCGCGGTCGAACTGCGCCACCGAGAAGCCTTCCGGCACCTTCTTGTCGCCGGCGGCGCCACCGCCGCGGCCGTGTTGTCCGCCCTCGACTGGACCGCGCTCGAGGTCGTCCACGTCTGGGCGCCCGGCGTCGTCACGCTGAGGCCGCTCGCCGAACCGGCTTTTTTCGTCACGCTCAAGCCCGGCAGCTACCCCTGGCCCGACGCGCTCCGTCGCGCCCTGCCCACCCGTATCCTTTCCTGATTCTCCCCTATGTCCGATTTGCCTCTGCTTGCCATCACGCTCGGCGACCCCGCCGGCACCGGCCCCGAGCTTCTCACCAAGGCCCTCGTGCTCCCCGAGGTCCGCGCGCTTTGCCGCCCGCTGGTGATCGGCGACGCCGCCGTGCTCGCGAAAGCCTGCGACTACACCGGCTCGACCGCGCGCGTCCGCGGCTTCGCCTCGCCCGAGGTCGCCGAATTCGCCGACGGAGAGATCGCGGTCCATGACCTCAAGAACGTCGATCTCGCCCGCCTCCAGCTTGGCCGCGCCGACCCGCTCGCCGGCCACGCGGCCTACGAATACGTCAAGACCGCCGCCGAGCTCGCCCTCGCCGGACGCGTCGGCGGCATCGTCACCTCCGCGATCAACAAGGCCGCGCTCAACGCCGCCGGCCACCACTTCGACGGCCACACCGGCCTGCTCGCCGAGGTCTGCAAGGCCCCCGGCGCCACCATGATGCTCGTCGCCGACAAGCTCCGGGTCAGCCACGTCTCGACCCACGTCTCGCTCCGCCAGGCGATCGACCGCGTGCGCCCCGAGCGCATCATCAAGGTCCTTCAACTCACCCACGCCGCGGTGCAACGCCTCGGCATCGCCAAGCCCAGGCTCGCCGTCGCCGGCCTCAACCCGCACGCCGGCGAGGGCGGCCTCTTCGGCGACGAGGAGGCGAAGTTCATCGCGCCCGCCATCGAGCAGGCCCGCGCCCTCGGCATGGACGTCACCGGCCCCTGGCCCGGCGACACGATCTTCTTCCGCGCCGCACAGGGCGAGTTCGACGGCACCGTCGCGATGTATCACGACCAGGGCCACGTCGCCGCCAAGATGCTCGGCATCTGGCGCGGGGTGAACGTCACCCTCGGCCTGCCCATCATCCGCACCTCCGTCGAGCACGGCACCGATTTCGCCAACGCCGGCACCGGCCGCGGCGACCCGCGCAGCCTTGTCGAGGCGATCAAGCTCGCCGCCGCCCTCGCCCGCCAACCCGCCGCCGCCCGCCCGTGAAACCCCGCCTTCCGCTCGCGTTGATCGCGCCCCTGCTTCCCCTCGCGCTCCACGCCGCGGAGGCGCCCCTCGCGAAGCCCGCGGCGGCCGACATGCCGCTGCGCTTCGAGCAACCCGTCGAGGTCGCCCCGACCGCCGACGGCGGCCTGCGCCCGGTGGTCGGTGTGCAAAACATCCAGGTCTACCGCGCCAACCGCCGCGCCCCCGGGCGCGCCGACGGGCTCGCCGACACCTACGTCCACGCGCCGATGCTCTGCCACTGGCGCGGAAAATTCTACGTCGAGTTCCTCAGCGGCGCGGTCAACGAGCACGACAATCCCACCGTCACCTCGATCACCTCCTCGGCCGACGGCCTGACGTGGTCGCCGCCCCAGGTCGTTTTTCCCTCCATCACGCTGCCCGACGGCACGCAGACCATCGCCCACCAACGCATGGGCTTCTACGTCGCGCCCGACGGCCGCCTGCTCGCGCTCAGCTTCTACGGCAAGCCCCCCTCGCCCAACGACGGCACCGGCATCGGCCGCGCCGTGCGCGAGGTGCGCGAGGACGGCGGTTTCGGCCCGATCTACTTTATCCGCCTCAACGCCCAGGCGCCCTTCCCCGGCTTCACCCCGCCTTTCCCGCTCCACACCCAGTCGTCCGACACGGGTTTCGTCGCCGCTTGCGAGGCCCTGCTCGCGAACAAGCTCATGACCGCCCAGTGGTGGGAGGAGGACCAGCTCGATGAAAGCGGCTTCTACCGCGTGCGCGGAAAAGCCCTCTCCTTCGTCACGCGCCCCGACGGCTCCGTGCTCGGCATCTGGAAAAACCGCCTCGTCGCCACCACCCGGGACCGCGGCGAGACGTGGAGCGAAAAAGTCTTCGCCGAGAACGTCCCCAACAACGCCTCCAAATACTGGATCCAGCGCACCGCCGACGACCGCTACGCCCTCGTCCTCAACCCCACCAACCGCAACCGCTACCCGCTCGCCATCGCCACGAGCGAGGACTGCTCCACTTTCTCCAATCTCTGGACCGTCCACGCCGAACTTCCCGACCAACGCTACGGCGGCTACCTGAAAAACATGGGGCCGCAATACGTGCGCGGCATCGTCGAGGGCAACGGTCGCCCGCCCGACGCCGACCGCGCCTTCCGGCTCACCTATTCGGTCAACAAGGAGGACATCTGGGTCTCCCGCGTGCCGACTCCCGTCACCGCCAGCGCCGCCCCCGGCCCGATTCGCGACGACTTCGAATCCGCCGCGCCCGGCACCCTGCCCGAGGGCTGGAACATCTACTCCCCGCTCTGGGCGCCGGTTCGCGTCGCCACCGTCGATGGCCGTCACGCCCTCGAACTCCGCGACGAGGATCCCGCCGACTACGCCCGCGCCGAGCGCGTTTTTCCCGCCACCCACGGCGTAAGGATCAGTTTCAAGGTCCTCGCCCGCCAAAGCGACGCCCGCCTCGAGATCGAGCTCCTCGATGGCGCGGGTCTGCGCCCGGTGCGGCTCGCCTTCGAGGAAAACGGCCGCCTCCGCGCCTGCCACGAGGCCCAGTGGATCGACGCCGGCGCCTACGAGGCCGGCCGCTGGCACGAGATCACGCTCGAGATCCCCGCCGCGGCGGACGCCGACCGCTGCACGATCTCGGTCGACGGCAAGGCCGCCCTCCCCCGCCCCGCTTTCTTCACCGACCCCGTCGCCACCGTGGAGCGCCTATCCTTCCGCACCGGCGCGTATAGGCAACGCGGATACGGCGGACGCGATCTTCCGGGAACCGACGCCAAATCGCCGCCCGCCTCGTTCCTTGTCGACGACGTGGTGATCACGCCGCTGTCGCCCAAATAGCCCCGCCCCTCGCGCTTTCGTTACCCACCCCACGCCCCCGTCCGCCTCGTCCCGCCCCATGTCCCATCTCCACTCGCTGGATATCGCCGTCCTTGTCCTCTACTTCATCGGTATCGTCGCGCTGACGATCAAGGCCACCAAGCGAGCCCAGACCGCCGACGACTACTTTGTCGCCGGCCGCTCCATGCCCGCCTGGGCCGTCGCCATGGCGATGATGGCCGCGCTGATCAGCAGCAACACCCTCGTCGGGCATCCCGCCACGGCCTACCAGAAGGGCCTCATCCTCCTGCTCGGCAGCTTCACCCTGCCGCTCGTGCTGATCTTCGTCGCGAAGGTGATCGTGCCCTTCTACCGCAACGTCGTCGGCATGAGCGCCTACGAATACCTCGGCGCTCGCTTCGGCGTCGGCGGCCGGCTTTATGCCTCGTGCTGTTTCATCGGCGACCGTCTCTTCGATGTCGGCGTCACGATGCTCACCACCGCGGTTCCGATCTGCGTGATGACCGGCTGGGATCTCCAACAGGTCATCCTCTGGATGGCCATCTTCACCGTGGCCTACACCATGATCGGCGGCATGGAGGCCGTCGTCTGGACCAGCGTGGCGCAGGGCGTCGTCTTCGTCGCCGCCGCCTTCATCATCCTCGCGCGACTGCTCTTCGCTCCCGAATGCGGCCCCTTCGGCGCGGTCGTCGGCGCCGCGTGGGACGCGGGCAAATTCTCCTTGGGCAACTTCGACTTCTCCTGGCGCTCGTTCTTTGACCCCAGCCTCACCACGCAGTGGCTCCTTCTCGTCGCCTACACCGCGAACTGGGCCCGCCGCTACATCGCCGACCAGCACATGGTGCAGCGCTACCTGATCGCCAAATCCGACGCCGAGGCCAGCCGCGGCGCTCTATGGAACGGTCTGCTCTGCGTGCCGGTCTGGGCGATCTTCATGGTCATCGGCGCCCTTCTCTACGGCTACTACACGCTCAGCGGCGCCACGCCCCCCGCGGTGAGCGACGAGGTCGTGCCGCACTTCATCATCAACCACCTGCCCACCGGCATCATCGGCCTCATGCTCGCCGCCATCCTCGCCGCCTCGATGTCCTCGATCAGCCCCGACCTGAACAGCATCTCCACCGCGTTCACCGCCGACATCGTCGGACATTTCCGGCCAAATCTTTCCGACCGCGCCCGCCTGCGCTCCGGCCGAATCGGCGTGGCCGTGTTCGGTCTTCTCGCCATCGGCGTCGCGCTGGTCATGGCGCCCAAGGGCGGGGCCGCCACAATCATGGAACGCGCCGTCACCGTCGCCGCGATTCTCTCGGGCGGCATGCTCGGGCTCTTTTTCCTCGGCTTTTTCACCCGCCGCGCCACCCGCCAGGGTTGCTACGCCGGCCTCGCCGCCTGCGCCGTCTTCACCGCCTGGGGCACCCTCACCTCCGGCAAGGAGCCGATGGTCGATCTCGGTTTCAACTTCCCGCTCAACCCGATTTTCATCGGCATCCTCGGCCACCTCGTCGTCTTCGGCGTCGGCTACGCCTGGAGCCTCGCCTTCGGCGGGCACGTGCCGGCCGATATCGATCGGCTCACCTTCCGTCGGAAGGCCTCCTGATCCGTCCCCAAAAGCTCTTCGCGCGTGAATCCCATCCGCCTCCTCGCCGCCCTTGTTGCCTCCGGCCTGCTCGCCCTCGCCGCCGCGCGAGCCGCGATCGAGGCCCCCGCCGACGCGTCGCCTCGCGTGCGCTACGCCGTTCAGCGACTGGAGAAAGCCCTGCCCTCCGACGGCCCGCGGGTGGTTTTGAGCGTCGCCCGCGGAAAACCCGGCGCCGAAGGCTTCACGCTCCAACGCGACGCCGGCGGCGAGATCGCGGTCACAGGCGCGGACGAATCAGGCCTGCTTTACGGCTGCCTCGAGCTCGCCCGCCTCGCCGGCCAACCGGGCGGCCTGCCCTCGACGCTCCGCGTGAACGACGCGCCGACCATGGTCCTGCGCGGCCCATGCATCGGCATGCAGAAGACCTATTACCTGCCCGGCCGAAAGGTTTACGAGTATCCCTACACCCCCGAGGAGTTCCCCTTTTTCTACGACAAGGCCTACTGGACCGAATACCTCGACACCCTTGCCGACCTGAGGATGAACACCCTCTACCTTTGGAACGGCCACCCTTTCGCCTCGCTCGTCCGCCTGCCCGAATATCCCGAGGCCGTCGAAGTCAGCGACGAGGTCTTCGCCAAAAACGTCGAGATGTTCCGCTGGCTCACCGCCGAGTGCGACCGCCGCGGCATCTGGCTCGTCCAACAATTCTACAGCATTCTCCTCTCCAAACCGCTCGCCGAAAAACACGGCCTCGACTCGCAGCTCCACGCCTGGAACGACCTCGCCGCCGACTACACGCGCAAATCCATCGCCGCCTTCGTGCGCGAATTCCCCCACGTCGGACTCATGCCCTGCCTCGGCGAGGCCTTGCAGGAGCAGACCGCCCAGACGCGCTGGATGACCGAGGTGATCCTCCCCGGCGTGAAGGACGGCATGGCCGCCGCCGGCCTGACCGAGGAACCGCCCGTCGTCCTGCGCACCCACGCCACCGACGCGACCGTCGTCATGCCCGAGGCGCTCAAGGTCTACCGCAACCTCTACACCGAGGCGAAATTCAACGGCGAGTCCCTCACCACCTGGGAGCCGCGCGGCGTGCGCCAGCAACTCCACCAGACGATGAGCAAGGTGGGCTCCACCCACATCGCCAACGTCCACATCCTCGCGAACCTCGAGCCCTTCCGCTACGGCGACGTGGACTTCATCCAAAAGTCCGTCGTCGCGATGCGCGACCGCCTCGGCGCCCGCGGCCTCCACCTCTACCCGCTCTTCTACTGGGACTGGCCCGTCTCGCCCGACATCACGCCCGTGCCGCTCAAGCAGTGGGAACGCGACTGGATCTGGTTCGAGGCCTGGGCCCGCTACGCGTGGAATCCCGACCGCGACGCCGCCGGCGAACGCGCCTACTGGACCGCGCGCCTCGCCGAACACTACGGCCCGGCCGCCGCCGCCAAGATCCTCGAGGCCTACGACGCCTCGGGCGAATGCGCCCCGCGCATCCTGCGCCGCTACGGCATCACCGAGGGCAACCGCCAGACCATGGCGCTCGGCATGACGCTCGACCAACTCGTCCGCCCCGAGAAATACCGCGAGTTCCCCGAGCTCTGGGAATCCCAGTCCCCCCCGGGCGAGCGCCTGAAGGAGTTCGCCGAGCGCGCGTGGAAAAAGCAGCCCCACGAGGGCGAGACACCCGTCTCGATCAACGCCGAGGTGCTCGACTACTCCGCCCGCGCCGTCGACGCGATCGACGAGGCCGCGCCGCTCGTGACGAAAAACCGCGAGGAATTCGCCCGTCTCCGCAACGACATCCACGCCATTCGCGCCATGTCGCGCAACTACGTCGCCAAGACCGAGGCCGCCATGGCCGTGCTGCGCTTCGGCTACAGCAGGAACCTCGCGGACATGGAACAGGCCGAGCAGTCCCTCGCCGAAAGCCTCGCGCACTTCCGCACGCTCACCGAGCTGACCAAGGACACCTACAAGGCCGCCAACTCCATGCAGACCGCCCAGCGCCGCGTTCCCGTCCCCGGCGGCAAGGGCGGCCAGGCCGCGAACTACCATTGGACGCAACTGCTGCCGATCTACGAACAGGAGCTCGCCGCTTTTCGCAGCCAGGTCGCCGCGCTGAAAAACCCCGCCTCCGCCGCGGGCCGCAGCCATGCCCCGCTCACGCCGGCGAAGTGGAAACTGCAAACCCCGGGTCTGAGCACCTACACCGTGCAAGTCGGCAACACCGCGTTTCCCGATTCACCCGCCACCTTCACCGCCGTCGCGCCCGAGCTCGAGGGCCTGCAGGGCATTCTCATCCAACGCGGCAACAAGCATCCCGTCATCATCGAGTGCGAGGAGTCCGTGCGCGTCCTGATCGGTTATTTCAACGCCACCGGCCCCGACTGGCGAAAGCCCCCCACCCTCGAAACCGACGCCACCGCCGCCGAGCGGGGCGGCGCGGAGCCCTTCATCGTCGACGCGGCCAAGATCGAGGGCCTGCCCTCGGTCACGGTGCATGCCTTCGATTACCCCGCCGGCCGCCACACGCTCGAAGTCCGCGACTCCGGCGCCTACCTGATCCTCGGCGTGGTGCGAGCCGGCGCCCAATAATCGCCACGCGACGATTACGGCGTCTGAAACACCCGCTTCAGATACGTCGCATTGGCGCCGAAATTGTATCTCACGTCCGCACCGCCCGACCGAGCGGCGTCGCGCGAGCGCTCGATCACGAGCCAGCCGCTCCAGCCGAGCTCGTCGAGCGCCGCCCTGAGCTTTGGCAGGTCGACCTGCGGATCTTTCTCCAGCCAGGCGCCGTCGTGGTTCGACGCATGGATCTGCACGATGCGATCCTTGCCCAGCGCCTTGAGCTCCGCGACCACGTCACGACCGTTCTGATACGCGTTGGCCAGGTTGAAATAACTCTTCACCGCGGGCGAACCGACTTCGTCGAGCAGCGCCGCCTCCCCCGCCGCATCCAGCGCGGTCTCGACGCCGATCACCACTCCCGCCGCCTCGGCCTGTTTTCCGGCGGCGCGCAGCCGCTCCACCACCGCGGGACGCAGCTCGGGGCGCTTCACGAGATCACCCTGCACGCCGAACGGCAGATAAAGCACCTTCACACCCATCGCCTTCGCGGTGTCGATCGCGTCCTGGACCATACGCTCCACACCCTCGCGCTCGGCAAAGGACTGCGCATAAAAACCCGACATCGCGATCGAACTGATCTCAAGGCCCAGTTCGCGCGCCTTGGCGAGGAACTGCTCCCTCGCCGCCGGGTCGCCCAGCTTGCTGTCGAAAGTCGGCCGGTTGCCCAAGCCACCCATGTCGACCTCCACGCCGTCCGCGCCGATGTCCTTCGCGAGCTGGAAGGCGCCCAGCTTCTGGCGCTTGAGAATCATCCAGTCGCAGACCGCGACGCGGTAGCGCGGCACCTCGGCCGCGGAGGCGGCGACGACAAGACCAAGCGTGAGGGCGATCAGGGCGGGGAACTTCATTTTACGAGAAGGGTTTGGACTTCGACGGCGCCCGTTTCGGGCAGCTCAAGAACGACGGTGTAATCGCCCGCGTTCATCCCGAGGTCGGACACGGTCGCGGTCGCGCCCGGAGTCAGCGCCAGCTCCAGCTTGCCGGAGCCCATCGGCGAACCGTCGGCCGCGAACACGCTGAGCTGCGCCGCCAGCGGCTCGGGGCCGGGATTGGAGTAACGGATGGAGAAATCGTGTCCGCCACCGAGGCCGAGCTGCACCGACCAGATGAGCTTCCGCTCCTCCCGGCGCGCGACCGCGGTCGGATAGGCTTTCTCGCCCAGCGAGAACGCCGCGTCGGTCCCTTTGCTCACGCCCGCCGTGGCCACCGCGGCGGCGACCGTCGCCGTCTCCTCAGGGACCTGCGCCTTTGCATCCTGCGTCGCGACCGCGATCGCCGAGATCACCGCCTGGTAGGAAGCGACGCGCGGGAAGGAAACGTCCAGCCAGCCTCCGCTTACCTTGGCGTTCACCACTTTCTTCAGCGCTCCGGCGAAGCCGGCCTCGCGCCACAGATCCACATCGCGCAGCACGGTCTGGCCGTTGAGCGCGACGTCGAACAGGCGCCAACCCGCGCAGTCGCCGCCACCCGTGCCATACCAGGGCTCGGCGAAATACAGCTCCACGCGGTAGTCGCCATCCGGCACGGCGAAGCGGTAGCGCAGCTTGTGACGCCCGTAGCGGTAGCTCTGGAACAGCGCCTGATCGTCGGTGCCGCGGATCACCTCGGCACTCTCCCGCTGGCTGCCGAAACGCGGAGAGAGCCCCGCGTATTCCGCCGCCCAGCTAAGCGAGCCGTGATTCAGCCCCGGAGCGAAATCGCGATCCGCCGTCCAGCGAACACCGTTGATGTCGGTGTAGTCCACGCCACCGCAATTCACACGATAGAGGTAGTTCCAGTCCGGCGCGGCGGCGGTGAGATTTTTGACCTCGCCGCGCAGCTCCGCCGCGTGGGGCGCCGCGGGCAGGTTCTTCAGCACGATCGCGTCGCGCGCCACGATCTTCCCGCCGACGCGGCCTTCGGCGTAGAGCACATTGTGACGGATCTCGACGCCGTCCCAGCGGAAGGACACGCCCGGACCGCCTTGGCGTCGCACCCCGAGCGACTCGCGTCCGCCGGCGTCGTTGAACAGCTCCACCTCGTCGCAGTTCGAGTAGACGAGGACGCCGTCTTTTTTGCCCGGCTCGCTCCAGCGCTCCGGCCAGGTGTGTGAGACGATGTAGACCATCGGATCCTTCGCGGCCGGCACGTAGCTCGCGCGGAAAAGATAAAACGCGTCGGTCGGCTCGCCCCAAAGCGTGAGCAGACCCTTGTTGTTCGCCGGCCCGATTCGATCGGGCTCCGCCCAGCCGTCGGTGCCTTGTTGCCCCTTGGAGCCGATGGTGCGCCCGGGATTTTCGTGCGTGGCGAGGAGCCAGTGGAAGTGCCCCGGCACCTGGTCGCGGATCGACTCCGCGAGCCGGATCTTCGTCGCGTAGATCGCGTCGGCCCGGCTCTCGCTGCGCACGCCGTCGGCGATGTAGCCGCCCTCGCTGTGCAGCCCGAGGCTGCGCCAGGCGCCGTATTCACCGATGAGCTGCTGGCGTTTGAGATCAGCGGCGTAATCATCCGGATTTCCGCCGTAGGTGCCGGTCCAGTTCTGCGGCACGTTCCAATCGGTGCCCTTGCCGCTGTTGCAGGTCGTCACCGGCCGCTGCGTCGAGGCGGTCGGGTCGAGCTCGCGAATCAGCTCCACGCACTCGCGCGCGAAACCCGCGGGCAGCTTGCTCTCGTTGGCCAGCCCCCAGAGCACGTTCGAGGGATTGTTGCGCCGCTCGCGCACCCAATCGCGCAGCAGCGTTTTGAAGTTCGCGCGAAACTCCGGCGTATCGAACCAGATCTGCGCCACGAATTGCGGCCACCAAAGGATGCCGTCGCGATCCCAATACTCCTGATAACGCAGGTTGTGCGGCTGGTGCGCGTCGCGAAACGCGTTGTAGCCCGTCGCCTTCACCTGGGCCACGCGCGTCGCGATCTGCTCCGGCCCGAAGGCGTGGCTCGCGCCGAGGAGGTGCTCGTATTCGCAGGTGCCGTTGATGAAGACCGGCTTGCCGTTGAGGTAGAAAGGGCCGCCTTCGGGATCGCCGGGCTTGGGCCAGCGCAGCGTGCGCACGCCGAAGCGGGTCGTCACCCGATCCACCGGCGCCCCGTCGATCAGAACGTCCGTCGTCAACGTGTAGAGATGGGGCGACTCCAAGGACCACAGCCGGACCGGCGACAAATCGATGTTGTCCGCCAGGGTGACGACGCCCTCCGCGAGCGGCTGCATGTGCAAACCGGACCACACGGTAGCGCCGTCGGCGTCGGTCAGCGCGGAGCGCACCCCCAGCGCGCCCCGTCCCGCATGGTTGCGAATCTCGGTGGTGAATCGCACCTGCGCGCGCTCCGCGGTCGCGTCGGCCTCGTTCCAGACATGAACCCCGAAGGGCTCCACGCGAGACGAGCCGGTCGTGATCAACGAAACGGGGCGAAAAATCCCCATCGGCTGGCTGCCTTCGGAAAATCCGGGCGCGCTCGCGCATCCGCCGCAGACCCAGGGCAGATCGGTGATGCCCGCCGGGTGGTCCGCGCGCACCGCGAGCAGATTGCTTTCGCCGACCTTCACCAGCTCGGTGACATCGAGCGTGAAGGTCGTGCGTCCGCCGGCGTGTTTGCCCGCAAGGCGTCCGTTCACCCACACCGTGGCGTAGGATCCGACGCCTTCGAAAAAGAGATACACGCGGCGCCCGCGCTCCGACCCATCGACCGTAAACTCGCGCCGATACCAAGCGCTGCCGTGACGGTTGCCATGCACCACGCGCGTCAGCCCGGCGTAGTCGTCCCAGGTGTGCGGCACCTCGACCTGGGTCCACGCGGCGTCGTCGAAGCCGGCCTGCTCGAAACCGTCGAACTGCGTCGCGTCCGTATCCGCGGCCACGCTGCGCCAGCCGGCGTCGAGGCCCGTCTCGCGACGCGGCGAGTCCTCCGCGCGCGACGCGCTCCCGGCGACCAGACCAAACCCGAGTCCGACGAGAAGAAGAAAGCCGCGCAGCGTCATGGCTGATCGAGGAGCCGGATGATGATCGAGCCGCGCACTTCACCGCCGATCTCGCGCGGCTGTCCCTGCGGACCGAGGTTGGACGGCTCGGACTGCTTCGTGCCGATCGCCGGGATCACCTGATACACGCCAAGACCGAGACGCGGCAGCACGAGCACGGGGTTGTTCTTCCCATCGCGCGGAGCGTAGACGCCGACGTAGGGCTGGCCGCCATCGTTGAGCAACGCGAAACGACCCTCGGCCGTGGTGAAGGACATCCAATCCCAGCGCGAGAACCAGCCCTTGAACTCGGGGAAGCTCCAGGTGAAACCGGGGATGTTGTCGTTGTATTCGGTGTCCCAGCGGTTGAGCGAGCCGCCCTTGAGCCGGTTGGCCCACACGCGATAGGGACCGGCGCCGAACCACTCCTTCGATTTCATCTTCTCCTCCGGGTAGTCGAAGTCGACGCCGAGCAGATCCACGAGGCCCGGCCCGGGGAACGCGTAGTCGAGGCGCAGATCGCCGTCGGGCGAGATCGTCCAACGCGTCTCGCGCACGCCGGCCTCGTGCTTAGCCGTGATCACCGCGGACTCGCCGTCCATACCCGCCGTGAAGCTCAACAGGCGCCCCGTGCTGGCCGCGACCGGCTCGAGCACGCGCTTGTCCCTCCGATAGGCGACGAGGCGCGGGCCAGCCCCGAGCGAGACGCGGCGTCCGTCGCGCTCCAGCGAGGCGAGGCGACCGGTCGCGCGGTCAAAACGGACCGCGTTGCGCCCGGCCGTCACGACCGTCTCGGCGGCATCCTCCGAGAGCGTGACGACGGCCTTGCCGGGAAACGCGTTCCCGATCGCGGTCGCGCCGCTCTTCCAACGCCAAGACCAGGTCCAGAGCTCGCGCGCCTGCGGGTCGATCGCGGTCAAGAGCAGCGCATCCGCCTCGCGCCAGTCCGCGGGCAGCGGCAACGCCAGCTCGCCGTCCGCGCGCGCCGCCACATCCGGCCCGGCGACGCGCCCGTGCGCGAGCAGCGAACGATGGAACATCAGCGCGCCGGGAGGCGCGTAGCGCATCAGGCGCCACTCGAAGGTGACGCCCTTGAGGTTGAGAAAATCGTAGCGGTTGCGGATCGGCAGCTTGCCCGAAAAATCCGCGGGCAAGGTCTCGAACGGGATCTGCACCGGGCACCAGATTTCGCGCACGGTGAAAAAGCTTCCCTCTTTCTCGTGACGCGGCCCGAGCATGCCGTCGGGCCCGAGGTCGCGGTTCGCGTCGAGCCGCCCGCCTTGATCGGTCCGCGCGATGGCCTCGTCCATCCAGCACCAGAGAAAGCCGCCGGCGGCGTGCGGCTTCTCGCCCATCAACTTCCAGTAGTCGTCGAGCCCGGCGCCGTGCCCGCCGTCGAAGAGTCCGTGCAGAAACTCGGTCGGCATGAACGTATCCGTCCCGTCGACATACTTCGCGGTGTCGGCGTATTCGCGATAGTGGAAGGTGTTGAGATTTCGGAAAGACAGCGCCCACGGATGCAGGACCGGGCGCCCCTGCGGATCGTGTTTGGCGAACTCGTCGTCGTTCTCGGGATTCTCCCCGCCTTCGTTGCCGTTGGCCCAGAAGAGCACGCTCGGGTGGTTCACGTCGCGCGCCACCATCTGGCCGATCAAGCGACGCCCGGTCGGCGTGTCATAGCTGCGCTGCCAGCCGCCGAGTTCATCGACCACGTAGAGCCCCGCCTCGTCGCAAAGATCGAGAAACTCGGCATCCGGCGGATAATGCGACATGCGCACCGCGTTCATGTTGGCCTCCTTCATCAGGCGGATGTCCTCGCGGTGACGCTCGATCGAAAGGGTGCGGCCGGTGTCGGCCCAGAAGCTGTGGCGGTTGACGCCTTTGAACACGACGCGGCGGCCGTTGAGGAAAACACCCGCACCCGCGCGCACCTCGAAAGTCCGGAAGCCGAAGCGCTGCGCGAACGTGTGCTCCTCGCGCCCGCCGGCCCGCAGCGTGAATTCGGCGCGATAAAGATGGGGCGTCTCCGCGGTCCAGGTGGCGGGTTCCGCGACCTGCGCGCGAACCGCCACCCGATCCACGCCGGGCGCGACGGTCTGGACAACGGGATCGCCCACCGCGCGCCCCTCGGAATCGCGCAACCGGAGGGTAAGCTTGCGAGCGCCCGAGGTCTTGCCGCCGAGAAAGACGTCCGCCGCGAACGCGCCGTCGGCGCGGGCGTCGATCGCCACGCGCTCGATGTGACGCGGCGGAAGCGCCTCCAGCCGCACGGGACGGAAAATGCCGCCGAAGTTCCAGTAGTCGGCATAGCGCTCGGCGCGGTTCACGCTGTCGTTGGCGGAGCGTTTCGACACCGCGACCTCGAGCAGGTTGGGCGCGCCGAACCGCACCTTGTCCGTGATATCGTAGGAAAAACGATAGAAGCCGCCTTGGTGAACCGGGCCGGCGACGACGCCGTTCACCTTCGCCTCCGTGTCCGTCATCACGCCCTCGAAGACCAGCCGCACCACGAGGCCGCGCCAGGCCTCCGGCACGGTGAACTCGCGCCGGTAGAGGCCGCGCTCCTCCGGCGGCGGCGGGCGGACCGGCATCCGTTCGGTGCCGCGCGATTCCACGCCGTATTCGTAGGCGCCGAAACCCTGCTGCTCCCAGCAGGAGGGCACCGCGATCTTCGTCCAGAAACCGCTGTTGCGTCCGCCGGTGCAAAAGAAATCCCACTGCACCGCGTCGTCGCTTCCGCGACCGGAAAGATAAAGCGACTCGGTGCCGGCCGCGCGGGCGGAGAGCGCGGCGATGAAAAACGCGACGAGGGGGAGCAGGCGCATGGGCGACGTGAAAAAAAGGGGGGAGGGCGGGGCGCGCCCGCGAAGAAGGCGCGGCCATCGGGCGCGGACGGGGGAAGCCCGATGACAGGACACGGTTTCCTCAAAGCCGCGGGCAAAGCCAAACTCTTTCGTTTGAAAGGTATCCAATCCTAGGATACCGCAAAATCCGGCCGGAAAACCGCCGGTTACGGGAAACGATTCCGATGGAGTCGGCTTCCCGGTCGCCCATTCTCACGACCTTCCCCGCGTCAGCCGCCACGC
>JACCDO010322055.1_pt1 | contig 45443 bp, 44 predicted proteins | sample 7446101 | NCBI WGS metagenome assembly JACCDO01 (sample SAMN15323440, study PRJNA562643) | freshwater metagenome | isolation source: river surface water | place: USA:Blue River Watershed | collected 2017-08-16 | reverse complement strand
CTCACCCCACCTGAGAAACCAAAACTTATGGGACTATATTTCTCTGTCTGATCTGTTTCAATTTGTTGATAACTACACTCGAGTTTTAAAAAGTACGAATTCCAATCAAATTCTATTCCAGGGTTAATCCCCCATACCACCGATTCATAAGACGGCTCTTTTCCATTCAGAACTTGAGAAGAGGAGGAAATCGTGCCATTAAAAGTATATTTACTTCTACTTATGTTAATGTAAGGAAGAAAGACTCCGCCAATTCGATAACCATAAATTAAACTTAACTCCTGGCCATCCAATCTAAAATCAATGGACTGATCCTCAGTTTCATAATCATTTCCACCAAACAAAGCTAGAGCTGATAATTTATGCCCATCTCCTTTAGAGCTTCTAGAAGTTCCTAAGATTTGAAACTTAATTCCACCCATCGAATTAGCTCCCCCCACATGTGACCACACGAAATCGACACTGTCTGAAAAAGAAGAATTAAATGAAAAGCCTGATCGTGATATAGTGGAATATTCAACTCCCTGCTCGACGTTTCCCCCATTAGCAATAATTGTTAATTGATTTGCCTGAGTCATTTGGTATTCAAATTGACCACTAAATACTCCGCCTTGAGATTCTGGACTCATAAATCTATTGGTTGGAATCAAATATTTAGTCGCACAACCAGAAATAATAAATAAGATTAATAACTTAAAAATCCCCATAACTTGATCATAACTTATCAATACTTTTAGATGGTTATCGGTATTTTTTTCCTCAATAAAAAACTATGACTTTTTTAAACTTTTCAACGATTTAAGTCGATATTTCATATTAAGATGAGATTGCTTTTTTTAATTTTTATCTTGAACCATTTAATTCTTCTAACTTCTTGTGAAGTTAAGGAGACGACTTCATCTGGACTAATATCCAACCATGAAGAAGTCGAAAATAAATTTTCACTTCTTACTCCTTCATCAAAGATTTTAAAAACCGGTGACAAACTTTCTTTAATTCTTGAATTTCCTTTTGTAGTTCAAGTCGATACAACTTTAGGAACTCCATATCTTTCAATTACTGTGGGAAGCGCTTTGGAAACTGCTTCATATGTATCAGGAAATGGAACTAAAAAAATTACTTTTGAATATACCGTCATTGCTCTCGATCAAGATGAAGATGGAATTGAAGTAAATGAACTCATCATTAACGACGGGACTTTAAAATTTGATTACAATGGAGTTCTTACAGATTGTAATACAACAATTGATCCTGTTACGTTTACTCATTTAACTGTAGATAACACTCAGCCTGCCCCTGAAGAATTTTTACAATCAAATCTTCCTGGCTTTTATCACATCAATGACAATTTGAACTTTGTTATGGTTTTTGATGAACCAGTTATTGTGACTGGCATACCAAGAATACAAATGTCTTTATCCACTGGAGGCTCAGTCTATGCAACCTACAGTGGTGGTTCTGGAACAAAAAATATCGGTTTCTCTTATAAAATTACCTCTTCAGTTGCAGATGTCGATGGATACACTTTTTCTTCTTCCATCGATTTAAACGGAGGGGCAATAAAAGATAGGGCCGGAAATCTTGCAACTCTCAACTTTAGTGCAATAAAAAATGATGTTGAAACTAATAGCTCGTCTATTCTCTTTGATGGAAGAGTTCCCTACGTGACTCGAGTCAACATTCCTAACGCTGGAGTTTATGTTGCTGCTCAACAATTAAATATTTCAGTCTATTTCAATCGATCTGTGACGGTAACGGGTGCTCCCTATATTAATCTCAATATCGGAGGAACAATTCGAGAGGCCAATTACCTATCTGGCTCGGGTTCGACTACACTAGTTTTTAGATATACCACGGTTCCAGGAGATGTTGATCTGGATGGAATACAGATCGAAGATATCATTACTCAAAACAGTGGTGACATCGTTGGAACTCTAAGCCCAACGAATAGTTTTTTTGGCCCTACTGAAAATAATTTTTTAACGATTCCTTCCAGTATTGGAATTCTAGTTAGTGCCACTCAACCTACAGCTTCTAGCGTAACTAAAAATAATGATACAACCTCGCCTCAATGGGGAAGCTCCCCTGATAACACGTGGATTATCGGACAACAAATTCTCTTAACCATCGGATTCAATACCGGCATATATGTCAGCCAAACAGGTGGGACTCCTCGAATAGCATTAACGATTGGCTCTTCTACAAAATATGCCTCCTACTTATCTGGCGGTAACGGGCAAACTTCTATTGTTTTTGGATATACTGTTCAAGAAGGTGACCTCGACTCTGATGGAACAATATCTCATGGAAATATTGAATTAAACGGCGGAACAATCACTGACTCCTCTTCCACAAATGCCTTACTTACTCTGCCGACTTCAAGCATATCAACTGTTAAAGTAGATGGTATAAGACCTACCATCTCGGGAGTCACAGCTCCAGCAGATGGGACATACTCGGAAGTAAATATAGATGATTTCATCTTCACAATAACTTGGTCTGAACCCGTTCATTATTCAACAACCAGTTCAACTGGAATTTATATACCTTTGAACATCGGTGGAACTTCAGTCAATGCTGTTTATTCTTCTGGAAATGATTCATCTAGCACTCTTCATTCACCAACCACTTTAAATAATTTTGCAGACCTAGATGGAATTGCAGTGAGTTCACCTCTTGGTGGCGCAGGTACTGTTAAAGACCAAGCAGGTAATGCAGCAACGAATATTTCATTTACCACCCCAAACACTTCGGGTGTTCTAGTAGACTCAGGTTCTCCAAGTATTGTGAGCGTCACTCCACCAGCTGCCGGGACTTACTACACAGGTCAGGATCTCGACTTTTCAGTTGAGTTTTCAGAAAGTGTTACCGTTGATGTTTCAGGAGGCGAACCCTATCTAAAAATTGCTATTGGTAACAACGTGCGCTTTGCCACTGTAACAAGTGCTGGATCAGGCACGACTCATACTTTTAGATATACCGTTGCTTCAAATGATTCAGATCCAGATTTTCTTAACTTTGATGAGTTCACAATAACGATACCGGGATCTTCTTATATTCAAGATGATGCCTTTAATGATCTTATTTCTACGACTTTCAATGACCCCAATTGGACTGATGTCATCGTTGATGAAGTTTCACCAAGTGTTTCTAGTGCTTCAACGACTGCTGGAACCTATGTTTCTAGTGGCGATGGGAATGATACAATCACAATCAACCTCAATTTCTCAGAAGATGTCGTCGTTGATACGAATGGAGGATCTCCAACTATTGCTCTTGATGTTGCAACTGGATCTGTTAATGCTGCCTTTGATGAAATGAGCTCTACATCAACGACACTTGTTTTCACCTACACTATTGATGACACCGCTGACTTAGACCTTAATGGACTGAGTCTTTCCACTGGCTCTATCGATCTAAATGGTGCCACCATTGTCGACAATAACAGTAATGGAGCAAATCTAACTATCAGCTCAGTAACAAATCTATCTCAAGTTTTCATTGCTCCATTTGCAACAGTTTGGATCAAGGGATCAACTACAAATAAGTCTGGATTCACTAGTAAACCAACTGTTTCAACTACCGCAACATTGTCTGGCGGTTACTATCTAATGGATGGAACAACCAACACTATCGATTTCTCTTCTTTAGGGACTGTATTTGCTCTTTATATGGCAATCAAAACACCTGCATCGGGAGATACTTTCCCTCAGGACTTAATAGATGCAGGATCTGTGACTTTTGATAATTCTAATATTGACCTATTAACTAGTGACTCATCTGATCTGCAAACTTCAACAACCTATACTGGAACAGGAACAACTCACTCCAGTTCAATGAACGCAAACTCTACAACTCAACTTGAACTTCTTTACGGAGCTGGAACGACACTTTCCTCCGCTCCCTTTATTTCTTCAAGTTTTAGCGGGGATATTGCTGAGATCATTATTTTCGAAGGAACTCTCTCTGCGGGACAAAAATCTCATGCCTTCAATTATATTAATAATGCCTATCCATAAAAAAAGCCCTCCGAAGAGGGCTTAGTATTTTAAAATCTTCTTTTTTGACCAGGCATTCTGTGGCTAGTTTTTCCAAGATAATTGCTTTTAATATTTTTAATTGAGGCAATTCTATTTTCTGCCATGACATCCGCAGCTTTATTAACTGGAATATTTTGTTCATCTGAAATTCTAAATACATCTAACGTTTTATCAAAAATTGTATCTACCATTCGTCGAGATTTTGAATCTGCCCAACCTTCAAACTCAATTGAGACATTCATCAATCCACCAGCATTAATCAGATAATCTGGAGCATAAAGAATTCCCTTCTCCTGCAACACCTTCCCATGACGATCTTCTTTAAGTTGATTATTTGCTGCTCCCGCTACAATCTTACACTTTAGCATAGGGATTGTTTCATCATTGATAGATGCACCTAAAGCACAAGGAGAGAAGATATCACAAGGAGTCGTAAAGATTTCTTGACCGCTAACAAACTTAGCGTTTGGAAGAGATTCTTTCATCTTCTGAATCCCCTTCTCATTAATGTCGGTAAATAGAATATTCGCACCGGCCTCAGTTAATAAACGAGCTAACTCAAAGCCAACAGCTCCAACACCTTGTATAGAAACTGTTTTGCCTTTAAGGTTTCTCGAGCCAAAAGCTTTTGTTACTGATGCTTCAATCCCTCTAAAAGTTCCAAGAGCTGTATAGGGAGCTGGATTTCCTGATCCACCATATTGCTGAGCAACTCCTGTCACAAAATTTGTTTCAGTAAAAATATGCTCAATATCATCAACATTCGTATTAACGTCTTCAGCTGTAATATAACGTCCATTTAAAGATTCAATGAATCGACCAAACGACCTGAACAAAGCTTCAGTTTTATCTTTTTTAGGATCTCCGATAATAACTGCTTTTCCACCTCCAAGATTGAGTCCAGAAACAGCTGCCTTATAAGTCATCCCTCTTGAGAGCCTGAGTACATCAATCAAAGCCTCTTCTTCTGTGCCATATTGCCAAAATCTAGTTCCCCCGAGAGCAGGTCCTAGGGTTGTATCGTGAATTGCTACAATGGCCTTTAATCCACAGGATTTATCCTGAAAAAATACAACTTCTTCATGTCCCATTGAGTACATTTTTTCTAGAGTTAGCATTGAGGTTCTCCCTTAAAACAATTTAATAATTAGATGACCAAAATTTTGAGTTGAGTTAAACTAATTTTTATTGGCTCGAGTTTCTTAAACCTAGAGGAATTTGACAAGGAAGAATCATATGCCCAGAGTGTCAATTTATGAGTCAAACAAAACTTTTGAAGTTAAAGAAGATGAAATTATATATGATGCTTTATTTGACCGAGGAGAAGAACTCCCTCATGGTTGCCTGGCAGGTTCATGTGGGGCCTGTAAAGTTGAAATTATTTCCGGCGCAGAAAATTTAGCAGAACCAGGTTTTATTGAAAAAAATACGATCGAATCAATCAGACAAGAACTTAAAGAAAAATATCCTGATTTCGATCAAAAAAAAATTATTAGGCTATCTTGTAGAACCAAAATAAAAAATGGTGAAGTGACTATTAAACCATTAAAAATTAAGAATTAAGAATTGATTATTTTGCCCCAAAGGCCCTTGATAAATTAGGATCCGATTTATTATCGTCATTATCCATAGACTTCGATTTATCGGTTTCTCTAATTCTATTTCCATTAACTGATTTGATTTTTACTTCTTTAATTTCGTAATTTTTGACTCTCATTAGTTCAAAAGAATACCCTTCCCAAATAACGATATGACCTTTCTTTGGAAAATTATTGCCTAAATTTTCAAGCAGGAATCCATTGAGAGTTGAATAGTTATCATTTAAAGGAATCTTAATGTCATACTCGTTGTATAAATCCCTTAGAGAAATTGTTGAAGGAACAAGAACACCTTCTTCACTCTCGACACCAGGGATTCCATCTTCCTCATCATCATGTTCATCCTGAATCTCACCAAAGATTTCTTCCATAATATCTTCAAGAGTTAGCATTCCAACCACTATACCATTTTCATCTTTCACAAGGGCAAGATGAACTTTTTTACGGTTCATATGATCAAACACGGCCTGAATTTTCATATGTTCATAAACGTAAAATGGTGGCTTGAGATATTTTGCGACATTAAAATTAGATTGTTCATCTGAGGAAACGAAAGCTAGATCTTTGACATGAAGAAAACCCATCACAGTATCTAGATCATCTTCATAAACAGGATATCTACTGTGAGCGACTTCTCTTACAAATTTGATAACATCTTGAAACGAACTATTTAGTTTTATGGCCTCTATTTGTGTTCTAGGTACCATAATGTCTTTAACTTTAATTGAGGGAAATTCCAAGATTGAGGTCAAAAGATCAATTTGTTTTGAATCTATGGTCTTCTTCTCATCGGCCATCTCAACCATGACTTCAATATCATCTTTTGTCACAACTCTTCCACGAACGGTGGCATTTTCACCTAATACAATTTTAATAATAAACATGAAAATTTTAACGACTGGAAACAGAAGGTAATAGAACCCCATTAAAACCATTAATAAAAATGGAGCTAATTTTTCGGCCAATCCCCTCGCAAAAGTTTTAGGAATAATTTCTCCAAAAAGGAGGATAGCAACCGTCGTCACTCCCACACTTATGGCCAGAGCATCATCATTAAAAAAACGTTGAGCAATAGCTGTTGAAATAGAGGCAATAAATATATTTACAAAATTATTTCCAACTAAAATTGTCGTTAGCAAATCATTCGGTCTCTCTAGCCAGTGCCTCATGGCCCAAGAATCAATCCCATGTTCATCTGCAATTTGCTTAGCTTTCTCGTGAGGAAGTGATAACAAAGCAGCTTCTGCTCCCGAAAAAAATGCAGACAACCCTAAAGATAAGGTTAAAAGTAAAGCTTCTTGGTCTGGACTCATGAATTGATCCCTAAAAATATTCGAATTTGAAAAGTTGAATGTAAATTACAAATGTAAGATAAGACTGTACTCGGAGGTTCTATAGAAATTTACCCTTGTTAAATTAACTAGATATTTCGTTGATTATAACATGTTTTGATAAAAACGCCAAAGTTCAAAATAAATACTATTTACCCTTAATAGAATTCTAATGCGTTAAAGGTTTTCCTTTAAAATCATGATCAGAATAAACAATCCGGTCATGCATCTCATGGTCAAAATCTCTTATTGCTTCTAGATTTTCAATATTTCTGAAATTGGTATTGCACTTATAGCAAACAACGACAAAGCCTAGTTTTTTAAATAAAAACATATCAACCAAGTATAAAACCACTAAGCTTAATCCATAAGTCCATATGGATAAAATAGCAGCAATGACAAAAAGCAGAACACCAATCTTTCTATTAAAATCTTTTTGCTTATAAAAATCTTGCCTTGAACATACAGGGCATTTGACCAATTTATTTTGCATATGAGATTCTTCAAAACAAATCTCTGTGGAATGATGACAAACTCCACACTGAGCAAATTTAGCATCTAGACTTGGCTGAACTTCGACACTTGATCCACAATTTTTACATGTAATTTGAACACTCATCATAACATTAATCCGTGCTTACTCATGAGATATATTGAAATTAACTCTCCAACTATCACAAAAAATTCAACAATGTACAGTACTCCTGTTGCACTTTGAATTGATCTCAATCGACAAAGCCTGTAAGTAAAAAAACTTAAAATAAGAGGAGCAAGATAACCCCAAAGGTATCTCATTGAAATGAAAAGCCAATTATATAGATAACCATCTCCTCTGCTCGCATTTTCAGCTAAAAAATCCGGATAAATTAAAATTAGATTTGGAATCCCTAGGAAAATTTTTATGAATATTACTGTCCAAAAAATATTTAAACAATAAATCAGAGGTTCTTCGCTTAGTTTTGGGACAACCAAATAATAATGCCCCAAAATCATTGAAAAGTTACTAATTCCAATAAGGGCCATTGAAAGAGTGAAAAAAGTTATCCATACAGGACTGGAATCAAAACCAATAAAAGTTAAGTAAGAAAAACTCAAGATCTGCACAATGTATAGAAGCCACATCATCCAGCTCTTTTTATCTTTATGAAAAAAATAACCAAAAATATTAAGCAAAATCAAAGAAGAATAAAGAAGAATTTCTAAATTCTTCATCTCAGGAATCATGAAAAAATCAACTCCAAAGGCCAATACCAAGCAAGCAATAACAATTGAAATTCCCAACTTGTAAAAGCCTACCCCAGTCAATCGTGTATCAACAACGGGTGATAAAATTTGAGTTGAAAAGGCTAATGAAAATAAAAACAAATGTGCGGAAGTTTGAGTAATACTATTCATTTCATGTTTTCCAAAAAGTTAAAAAAAATATCATTTATTATTTTATGATTTGGCTCGGGAATTTTTCCTTTAAGTTCCAGAGTCAAATGGGGATGAGATACCTCAAACCATTGTCCTTTATCTATTAGATCTTTCGTGTTTTTACATAAATAAACATAGAGAAGAATATTTTTTTTCACGCCTTGATTTAAATAGGTACCCATAAATTCAAGATCATTTTCATTAATTGAAATGCAAACCTCTTCGAAAATTTCTCTCACAGCAGCTTCTTGAGGTCGCTCTCCTATCTCAACTCCTCCTCCAGGAAATTCCCAGAGTCCTTGATAGGGACCATCATCTGTGCGTTTTTGAGTCCATACTTCTAATTTCCCTTCAGAAAACCACTTATAAAAAACGACTAAGGAAACAGGATAGAGACTCACTTCACTATTCCTTTGGAATTTCTGGCAAGTGATCTTTTACCGGCTCATTGAACAAAATCTTATCTAACTGAATCAGTTCATATAAGAAACTTCCGATCATTACAGGTATCACATTTAAGCCGGCCCCAAAAAAATTATTCACTCCAAAAAAGAATAAAAAAGCAGGTATTGATCTAGGAATAATTAAGAAAAAAGATGGTAGCTTTTTAAAGGGATAACAGAATAAAAACTCTAAATTATAAATCATTTTCAAGAAGGAAAATCGATATCCATTTTTCTTGAAAGCATAATCTATTTTTTGAGATGCAGACCAATTCCATAGAAAACCTGTCACAAAAAAAACGACAGATGAAGATTCGGCCCAAATGTAATATAAAAAAATGCTGAAAAACAGAAGTACAACAAGTTCAATTGCTTTTCTTTTTGTAAAAAATAAATTCTGAGTATTTAAAGTCATTTTCATTCTAGAAATCCATCTCTATGAAGAAAAGTAATCTCTGGAAATTGAATGTCTTCAGGAGCCTCAACAACTAATTTAAATACAAACCCAAATTCACTTGGCGTAAGCATTTTAGCTCTTGAAAAGTGAGCCCCCATTTTATCCCATAGAGGAGTATTAATTGCTCCAGGAAAGAGATTTGTGAATCTTAACCTATAATCTTTCCATTCTTTTTTTAAACTCTCGAGCATACCGAGTTGACCGAACTTTGAAGCTGTATAGGCAGAAACATTTGGGTAACCAAAATGGGCAGCCGTAGATAAAACAGAAATTATATGAGTCTTATCTTTAATGAGAAAACTTTCTGCGTTTTTAAAAAGAAGATACGGACCAATAGTATTTACCGCAAGATGGTCTTCAAACTCTTCGAGAGAAGTCGAGACTAAAGAGTTCATCATACAAATTCCAGCATTGTTAACAATTAAATCAAGGCTTGGTGTAAACTCTCTAATTGTTTCAAAAAACTCGACGACGGATTCCTCTGAACTAATATCCAACTCTACATCGTAAAAATTATCATGCTCTAAATCTGTTCCAGATCTAGAGCCTCCAAAAACTGTAAAACCTAAATCCAAAAGGATTTTACAAATTTCAAAACCTAAACCTGAAGAAGATCCTGTTACTAAAGCAAATTTTTCCACAAAAACTCTACTTCAAATTACTTTGCAATTCCCACAGCACGAGTTTCTCTAATCACGGAAACCTTAATGGTTCCAGGATAAGACATCTCTTGCTCAATTTTACGAGCAATCTCTCGAGATAGCATTATCGTTTGCTCATCTGAGACTTTTTCATTTTCTACCATCACTCTTATCTCTCTACCTGCTGAAATCGCGTAGCTTCTGTGAACACCCTCGAAACTATTAACAATTTTCTCTATATCTGAAAGTCTTGAAACATAAGACTCTTTAAGAGCTTTTCTGGCCCCTGGTCTTGCTCCAGAAAGAGCATCCGCAGCAGCAACCAAATGAGCAAGGACAGATTCTGGTTTTTCATCATCATGGTGAGCCCTGATGGCGTGAACGATATCAGGCGACTCTCCATATTTTTTGGCAAAATCGGCTCCAATAACTGCGTGAGATCCTTCCGCAGATGCATCTAGCACTTTTCCAATATCATGCATAAGCCCTGCTCTTCTAGCTTGTTTAACATTTAAGCCCAATTCAGCTGCCATATTTCCCGCTAAAAACGCTGCTTCAAGAGCATGTTGATATTGGTTTTGAGTGTATGAGGTTCTCCAGTTTAAAGCTCCAATAAGTTTTAGAATCTCTGGATGAATTCCATGAACTCCAATTTCCATTTGAGCTTTTTCTCCAAGCTCTCTAAGTCTTGACTCAAACTCATATTTACATTTTTCATAAAATTCTTCGATCTTAGCTGGGTGAATCCTTCCATCGGCAATCAATCTCTCAATGGTCATTCTAGAAATTTCTTTTCTTACAACATTGAATGAAGAGATTGTTACAAGCCCTGGAGTATCATCAATAATGAGATCTACTCCGCAAATTTGTTCAAAGGCCCTAATATTTCTTCCTTCCCTACCAATTAATCTACCTTTAACACCGTCATCCGGAATCTCAACAGAAGAAATTGTTTGCTCAGCGACGTATTCTCCAGCAAATCTTTGGATAGCTATACCAACAATTCGTTTAGCTCTCTTCTCGGCTTCTTCTGTCGCTTCTTCCTCTATTCTTTTTACTTTCTTCGCAGAATCTAGTCTTGCTTCCTCTTCGATCGTTGCAATGAGTTCAGATTTTGCCTGCTCTTTCGTTAAGCCAGCGACCTGAGTTAGTTTTTCAGCTAATTCTTCTTGAATTGATAAATTCTTCTTTATTTCTCCATCCAACTTTTGAACTCTGGTTTCAACCTCAGACTCTTTAGATTTTAATTTTTCAGCATCTTTTTGTGCCTGTTCAAGTTTCTGCTCAAGAGCAAGTTCTTTTTTTGTTAAGCCTCTCTCAAAATCAGAAAGATGTTTCTTCTTTTTTTCCATTTCATTTTCAAGAATCTGTCTTTCTTCTCTAACTAATTGTTTTGCATCAGACTGGGCTTTTTTACGAAGCTCATCTGCTTCACCTTGAGCTTTTTTCAGCAAACTTTCGGCAGCCATTTGTTCAGCTTTAGTAGCTACTGATTTTCTGATGAACACGAACAAAAATACAACCAAGGCTCCAATTAAAGCACCTAACAAGGCAACGACTACTGGATTCATATAAAGGTTCCCCTTAAAATCTTAATTGCCGAGAAACATCCCAACAAAATTTTTCTGTTATTATAAAATCCATTGAGCAATCATGTTGCTCAATAGGAAGTTCTTCCACTAATTGTTTTGACCAACATATTCCGATTTTAAGCACTCTACGGTGGTCCAAATACCTATCAAAATACCCTTTTCCCCTACCAAGTCTAGATCCACTTTTGTTAAATGCAACTCCAGGGATCAACATCCAGTTTGGTTCAATTTTTTCAAAAGGTGGCCTTAACCAAATTTTACCTTTAGGGTCCTGTTTTGGTAGACCAAAAAACATTTGTCCTTCAATTAAAACTGGAAAAGCTATTTTAAAATCGAACCGGGCCATCAAAATTTCTAAGTCTGGCCTTAATTCTTTTTCTAATGCCAAGTAACCAGCACCTATTTGACCTGTTAAATGTGAATGGAATTTAAAAAATTTAATGAGTTGTTTTGTGATCAAAAATTCAAAGTTACGATGCTGACGCTTAGATAATTGAGAAATTTTAATTAAAAAAAAATTCCTAATACCTTTTTTATCCACTTTACTGAGCTTCAATTAATTGTATTGCATCTATTAAAGTGTTTTCTAGTCGCTCTACGTTTGCCCTATACTCCGCTTCTGTTTTCAGCTTTTCTTGGGCCATTTTTAATGCAACTAGCACTGCTACATCAGTATCTTTCAATCCAGGTCTGGCCGCTCTAAGTTGAATGATCTCTTCACTAACCAAACTCACCACAATAGAAGCAAGCTGGCCGTCCTCAGAATCCGGCATAACCTTAACTTTACAACCTAAAATATTAAATTCATTTTCCCTATTTAACTGGGTCATTATTTTAAGTTAGGGGACATCAACGTAAAAGTCAATGAAACCCGCCTCAAGTATTTAAACCAACCAAGGTTTTTAAATACAAGTCTAAATCAAAAGTTTCTAGATCCTCAACCTGCTCACCAACTCCAATAAAGGCTATTGGAACCTTCAACTGATCAACAATGCCAACCGCACTTCCTGCCTTTGCCGACCCATCACATTTTGTAAAAATAATACCAGTCAAATTCAAGGCCTTATGAAATTCTTGGGCCTGCTTAAGTGCATTCTGACCTGTAATGGCATCCAAAACCAGTAACACTTCCTGCGGAGCTTCAGAATTTATCTTACTCATCACTCTCTTGGTCTTTATTAACTCTTCCATTAAATTTTGATTTGTATGGAGTCTTCCAGCAGTATCAATGAGGCAGTAATCATAGGAACCTGAATATGCTTTGGCTACCGTGTCATAAGCTACTCCACTTGGGTCAGCTCCATCTTTTGCCCGAACCATTTCTACTCCGGCACGCTCACACCAAACTTGAAGCTGATCCACAGCTGCGGCCCTAAATGTGTCACAAGCTCCGACAATGACTTTAGCTCCCTGAGCTTTAAGTTTTGTTGCTAATTTTCCAATAGTTGTGGTTTTACCAGCTCCATTGACTCCAACAATCATAATCACTTTCGTTTTTGATTTTTCAGGATTAAGGAATGAGTTTTGTGACATACCTGCTTGAACGGTATTCATTTTCTCTTTCATAAAAGTAAAAACTAGTTCCTGGATTTGATTGGAACTTTTTCCTTTCCCTTGAGACTCTAATTTTTCTAAAAGTTCTTGAACAAGATTCGTCGGAATATCGGCCGTATAGAGAATTTCTTCAATTTCATCTAGAGGGACAGACGATTGGCCCGAAAAAAGTTGTCCAATTCTCCCCCATACTTCAAATTTAGATTTTTCTAGTCCGAGGTTTAATCTCTCTGCCCAGGATTTTTTTGGTGCTTGAAGAATTTCTTGTTCTGAAACTTTCTCTAATTCTTTTAATTCAATAGGCTTAGACGTTTTTTTGCTTTTCTTTTTTTGAATAACAAAAAAAACTACTATAAAAATGACTACCGATATAATGCCAATCAATAAGTATGAATTTTCCATGATGAAAACCTCGATAAATTTCAGCTAATATGAACCAACCCTTCCCTTAAAGTAAAGTACTATGCCATGACTTTGGGCAATATAACTTTGATTCATGAGACATTGAATTCCTGATCTTGGTTATCTAATATCTTTTCATGATTCAAGTCGAAGAGGCTGAGTGCCTAGTAAAAGCTCATCTCCCAGATTGGGGGAAAGAATTGTTATCAATTGATGGCAAGGCCATTGGTTACTTAGGAGAAAACTTTTATAGCGACAGAAATTACCCGCCTTATCATCGTGTGATGATGGATGGAATAGCTGTTAATTACGAAGTTTTTTTTTCAGGACAAAGAAATTTCTTCATCGAAGATATTTCTCCTGCTGGTGTAAAAAGAAAAAGTCTCAAAAATCAAATGAATGCAATCGAAGTCATGACGGGATGCCCACTCCCAGAAGGTTGCAATCTGGTCATCCCTTATGAGGATGTTAAAATTGATAATTCAATCGCTAACGTCATAACAGAATCCAAGCGATCCTTGTTTGATAATATTCACGCAGAGGGAAGCGACGTAAAAGAAGGTGAAATTATTGCGCTTGAGGGCGATCCAATTAATGGGCCACTCGCTGGAATTGCAGCGTCGATTGGAATAAGTTCAGCTTATTTTAAAAGAACACCAAGAATTCTAATCATTTCAACCGGAAATGAATTAGTTGATATTTCAGTAACACCTGATGACTACCAAATAAGAAAATCAAATTCTTATGCACTCAAAAAATCACTTGGATTATACGGCTTCGATAAATGCGATCTTGATCATCTCGAAGATGATACAGAAATTTTATCCTCACATTTCAATCAAGCGATTCATCAGTATGATCTTCTTATCTACTCTGGTGGAGTTTCTAAGGGTAAATTCGATTTTCTACCCGAAGTTTGGACTAAAAATAATGTAAAAAAAATATTTCATGGAGTTGCTCAAAAACCAGGAAAACCACTTTGGTTTGGAAAGCATGAGGAATCAAATACTCTCATTATGGGTCTTCCGGGTAATCCCGTTTCTAGTTTAGTTTGTCTTCATCGTTATTTTCTAAATTCAAATCCAATCTTTGTTATCATCGAAGAAGAGATCAAATCTTCTAAAAATTTAACTCTCTTTCAACCTGTAAAACTGAGATCTGAAAAAGACGGAAGACTTTATGCAAGGCCAATCAAGATAAAAAACTCAGGAGAATTTAGTGCTCTAAGAGGAAGTGATGGTTTTATCGAAATTCCAAAAGGTCGAGACATATTTAATGAAGGAGATGTTTTTCAATTCTTTTCTTGGAGACCCCTTCTATGAAACTTGAAGATCAATATGGAAGAAAAATCATCAAGCTTCGAATTTCACTAACTGATCAATGTAATTTAAGATGCTCTTATTGCATGCCCATTGATCAAAACTTTATGAAGGAAGACCTTTTTCTCTCTCTAGATGAATATGAAGATATCCTAACAGAATTGAAAGAATTAGGAGTTGAAGAGATAAGATTAACAGGAGGCGAACCTCTGTTAAGTTCAAAATTTAAAGAAATGTGCTCGCTTGTCCATCGTCTTAATTTTAAAAAAATTGGAATAACAACAAACGGAGTATTACTTGATAGACATTTTGAGCATTTAATCTCAAAAAAAATCTTTAATCTCAACATTAGCTTAGACAGTTTGAATGAACTCAATTTTAAAAAAATAACTCATTCTAATAACTTTTTACATGTGATGAGAAATATTGAGGCTGCATCTTTACGTGGATTTCAAATTAAGCTTAATGTCGTTACGATGAAAGGTATTAATGATCATGAGATTTTTGACTTCATCGAATTTGCTAAAAAATATCAGCTTGAAGTTCGCTTTCTTGAATTGATGAGAATCGGATTTGCTTGTCAGAACCAGGAGGATCTTTTCATCTCTACATCCGAAATTAAATCTAAAATACAAGAAAGGTACTCACTAAAACCAGTTTTCACAAATATTGATTCTACATCTCAAAATTTCGTGACCGATCATGGAGCAACAATAGGCTTTATTTCATCTGAGTCTCAACCTTTTTGTGGGCATTGTTCTCGCTGGAGACTAACTGCAGAGGGAATGCTCAAATCTTGCCTTCTAAAAAATGAAGGCATCACTCTTAAAAACAAATCAAAAATTGAGCGCATGAATGCTTATAAAAACTCTCTGAACCTTAAACCATATCTTAGACCTCCAGAAGTTCTACACGATATGAATACAATTGGTGGTTAAATGCTTACCCATATTTCTTCAGAAAATTTACCTCAGATGGTGGATATTTCATCTAAGGTCATCACTTCAAGGACAGCAACTGCTGAAACCTACATAAGTCTGCCTAAGCAAATCCTCGAGCATATAAAAAATGATGAAATCTTTTTAAAAAAAGGACCCGTCATTCAAACTTCTATTATCGCCGGAACTATGGCCGTAAAAAAAACGTATGAGCTCATTCCTTTTTGTCATCAAATACCAATAGATTCTTGTGATTTTAAAATAACCTTCAAAGACAAACTTCTCATTCAAATTATTTGCACCGTTAAAAGCCAGTACAAAACAGGCGTTGAGATGGAAGCCCTAACAGGTGCTAGTATTGCTGCTCTAACGATCTATGACATGTGTAAAGCGGTCGGTCAGGATATGAAAATCTTCGACACAAAACTTTTAAAAAAGTCCGGAGGAAAAACAAATTATAATAATTATCCAACCTTCGGTTTGATTCTTACAGGTGGAAAGAGCACTCGAATGGAAAAGGACAAGGCTTTGTTAAATTATCACGGGAAACCCCATGCCTTGCATCTCTATGAACTTCTTAAACCTTATTGCCAAGAAGTTTTTATCTCTTGTCGAGAAAATCAATGGAAAGATAGTTTAATTGATCATCTTCCAAAAATTCATGATAACTATGTTGATGGTGGTCCTTTAGCAGGAATACTCTCGGCCTTTGAAAAATATCCAGAAGCTAGATGGATGATTCTTGCCTGTGATCTACCCTTCGTTAATGAGACGACTATTAAGAACCTTTTAGATACTCAATTAAGTGATGAAGAGATCGCTATATGCTATAAGAATAAAGAAAAAGGATTTCCTGAAGCATTATGTGGATTATACACCCCTTCTGCTTATCAAATTTTAAAAGATCATTTTTCTCAAAATATTTTTTGCCCAGTAAAGGTATTAAAAAATTCCAAGGTGAAACTTATTGAACAAAACCAAGAAATTAATCTCGCCAACATAAATACAAAACAAGAGTACAAGGAATTAAAAAATGAATCACCTTGAAATTAATTACTTTGCACTTTTGAGAGAAAAGAGTGGATGTGAAAAAGAAAACTTAAATTCGAGTGCACACTCTTATCGAGATCTTTACATTGAATTAAATCAAAAATATCAATTCGATATTCCTCCTGAGATGATTCAAGTTGCTGTTAATGATGAATTTGAAGACATGCTTTCACAAATTATTCCTAATTCAAAAGTCGTCTTTATTCCTCCTGTAGCTGGTGGATAATGTTTACTATCAAATCAAATCAAATTCTTTCAACTGATTTAAATGAATTACTTCAAGACAAAGGTTCTGGAGGTGTCGTTATTTTTGAAGGGAAGGTCAGAAATAATAATGAAGGAAAAACGGTTAAAAGTCTAGAGTATCAAGTCTATCACTCTCTTGCCTTAAAAGAGGGAAACAAAATTATAGAAGAAGCAAAAAACAAATTCTCTATAAACGGAGCTTGGGCAATCCATCGAGAAGGGCATCTTGAACTTGAGGACATCGCCATCATCATTGGAACAATGGCAAAGCATCGCTCTGATGCCTACAAGGCCAATCAATATATCATCGATCAAATAAAATTAAGATTACCAATCTGGAAGAAGGAGCACTACCTTTGTGAAGAACCTAAATGGGTTTTCTGCAAAGATCATCTCCATCATGCTCACATTTGTTCACACGAATATTATAAAAAACAATCTAACATTATAGATCAAAATAAATTAACTCAAAAAAAAGTCATCGTTATTGGTGCAGGTGGATTAGGTTGTTCAGTTCTAACAAGTCTTGCGCAAGCAGGTATTGGAGAAATAACCATTGTTGATTTTGATCAAGTGAGTGCCACCAATCTCCATCGTCAATTTCTTTACTCCCCTCACCAAGTCGGAGAATTTAAATCTGAAATTGCAAAATTAAAATTAAAAGAAATGAATCCTTTGATAAAGATTCGTTCGCTATGCCTAGATATTAATCAGTTGAATGCTATAAATATATTAAAGGATCAAGACCTCGTCATTGATTGTACAGATAATTTACTAACCAAGTATCTTCTTCATGATTCATGCATAAAAATAATACTACCTCTTATTACAGGAAGCGTTTTTAAAAATCAAGGGACCATTAGAACATTCAATCATGATTTTTCTCAAGGTTGCTTTAATTGTTACTCACCAAAAAATCAAACTGATGAATTTATTGGAAATTGCAATGATTTCGGTGTTCTTGGATCAACCGTTAATTTCTTTGGATCTCTGATGGCAAGTGAAGCAATTCAATTTTTTAATAAAAGTTTAAATGAATCACTTAAACATACTCTTCTAATTGATTTAGAGAATCTCACTTTTCAAAAAATTTTAAATAAAAAAAATCAAAACTGTATCAAGTGTTCAAATCAAGATTTTGAAGTAACAATTTTTAAAAATCTTGAGGTAACTAATGATCAATTATCAGACGATTCAAATATCATTGATGTTAAATCACTCTCCATAAATGAGGTGATTCCACTTTTAACTCCCGATAAAAAAAACGTCCTTTTTTGTCATCGCGGAATTCGCAGTAAATCCATAACCATCTCTCTTCGTGAACAAGGATACTCCAACACTTTTTCTCTCAAAGGAGGCGAATGCTCCCTGTAGGATTCTTTATTATTGCTTTAATATACTCTATCGTTGGATTTGGGGGAGGATCCTCTTATATTGCTCTCTTATCTCTTTTTAAAGTTCCCTTTTACATGATTCCTATTATTGGCCTCATTTGTAACCTCATTGTTGTCTCTGGAGGTGTTTTCAATTTTTATAAGAAGAAACAATTTAATTTCAACTTAACACTCCCTCTGATTATCTTTTCTGCTCCTATGGCATATCTGGGAGGGAGGATTCACTTGTCAGAAAAAACCTTCTATCTCATTTTAACTTTTTCACTTTTTATTTCTGCCATAAGACTTCTTATCACTGGTGTTAAAAATGAACATTTCAATGAGAATATATCAAAGATTAAACTCGCTTTGATGGGATCAACACTAGGCTTTTTGGCGGGTCTTATTTCCCTTGGTGGCGGAATATTTTTAGCTCCTGCTCTTTTAAATTTAGGATGGGGACACCCAAGAGAAGTTTCTTCGACTTCTTGCTTTTTTATTTTTATTAATTCCCTCTTTGGAATTATGGGACAATTGACAAAATTTTCTCATTTTGATTTTTTAAATTACTGGCCACTTTTTCTTGCTGTTTTTTTAGGGGGCCAAATAGGAGTTCTAATTTCTAACTTTAAATTTCTAACGGCCGTTAAACTTCAAAAACTAACTGCACTTTTAGTTCTATTTATCAGCTTTAATCTCATGAGTCGCTTTTTTTAGTTCATCTCTAACTAATAGCAATTCAGCAGCAACACTAATGGCTATCTCCCAAGGATCATTACTTCCAATGGGAAGGCCAATTGGTACCCGAAGTTTATCTACAAATTCTTTGCTAACTCTCATTTCTAAGAGTTCTTTTTTTATTTTTTTTCCCTTTATTTCGCTACCAATGACTCCGACATAAGGCGAATGAGGAGCACAAGTTGCGATCTCTAAAAGAATAGGAACATCATAAGAATGCCCCATAGTCATCGAAATAAAAAAACTGGCGGGATCTAAATCTTTAACCAGATCCTTTGGTTCGGGATGACAAATACTTTTTACACCCACTAATTTTGAAACCCAATCTTCTCTGGAATCAATACAGGTAATTTCACAATTTAAATTTGAGAGAAGCCTCGTTAAGGCTTGAGCAACATGTCCTGCCCCAAATATAACAATCGGCCAGGAGCTGGAATAAAAAAATTCGAATAACAGAGTGACGACTCCTCCGCAACTCATCCCAATATCAGTTTGCAAGTTCCAGTTTTCGATAACTGGTCCAGAGGTTTTTGAGTGAAGTTTTTCTTTTGAATATTTGATTGCTGCTAGTTCTACTTTTCCTCCTCCGATAGTTCCCGAGAAGAGCCCTGAATCTGTGACAATCATTTTCGCACCCAAATCTTGTGGAGCTGAGCCTTTTACATCTATCAATGTAACTAAAGTATAAGAAATTCTTTTTTCTTTTAGATGGAGACAATCTTCAAGAATTCTACTCATGACTCCCACACCTTAAACTCTGCTGGATACATTGCCCTAAGTACATTTTCACTTGTTGCAGGAATTCTGATTTGGGGATATTTTGATTGATAGTCATTGAAATAAGTGAGCGCATTGTTGATTGCAGTCCAAACACTCAAGGATAGCAACAACGGAGGTTCACCAACTGCCTTTGTTCCTCTAACATTTTTAAAATTTGAATCATTTTGAAACAACTCAATATTAAAAACTCTTGGTATATCCTGAATGTTTGGAATTTTATAAGTACTTGGAGCATGAGAAAGAAGAAGTCCCTGATCATTGTAAAAAAGATTTTCAGTTGTAACCCAACCAAGCCCCTGGATAAACGCACCTGAAACTTGACCTAAATCCAAATCTGAATTGATGGGCCTTCCTAAATCCATTAATATATCTGTCTGTAAAACTTTGACCTCACCAGTATATTTACTGATTAACACCTCTGAACAAGAAGCTCCTTGTGTGAAATACAGAAATGCATTTCCTTGTCCCGTTAATTTATTAAATTCAATTCCAGGAATTTTATAAAACGCGTAATCACTTAGAGAAACTCTATTCAAATAGGCTTCCAAAACTAAACTTTTAAAAGTGATTTTGTTTGCAGGATTTTTTTCATGAAAAACAAATCCATCCTCAAATTGAATTCCATGATATGTCGCTTTACCAGAAACCCAATCAGCATTTTGATTTGGATCATTAGAATCAAGATTTTGACCAAGAATTTCTATTTCTGGTTCTGTTCCTAGACCTGCCGTTTTAGAAGCCCATTTTTCGGATGGAACACCTAAAAGCTTAGAAGCAAATTCGCTTAAGCGTTTTTTAATTTTTCTAGTAGCTAGTAAAGCTGCTGCTCCATTAAGATCCGTTCCAGAAGACGCTGCAGTTGGAGAAGTGTTCGCATTTTTATCTGTTCTTGTCGGCATAACTCTAGCAAAATTTCTTGCTAGACCTAGTTCTGAAGTAACTAATTCACTTATTCTTGCATTTACTCCTTGGCCCATTTCTGTGGCCCCAGTAGCAATTTGCAAAGAACCATCATTATGAATTACCACCAAAGCATTTGCTTGATTTAAAAATCTTGTCGTAAAGGAGATACCAAATTTAACAGTTGTAAGTGATAAACCTTTTACAAAATGCTCATTTGAATCATTAAACTTTTTAATTTCTTCCCGTCTCTTGAAATAATTAGACTTTTCTTCAAGTTCTTTAACCATTTTTTCTAAGCAATTATTTTCGACGACTTGTCCGTAGTGAGTCGTGTTTCTTCCTTCTACGTCTGAATACAAATTCAACTTTCTGACTTCTAGAGAATCTTTTTTAAGATAATGAGCAATTTCTTCGATAATCTTTTCTATCGTCGCCACACCTTTGGGACCACCAAATCCTCTGAATGCAGTATGAGAATGGTGATTGGTTTTACAAACCTGTCCAACAACTCTGATATTTGGAATAAAATAAGAATTGTCTATATGAAGCATCGCCCTCTCCATGATTGAGGTCGACAAATCAGCATAAGCTCCCGCATCTGAAAAAAGTTTTACATCTAAAGAAAGAATTTTTCCGTTCTGGTCAAAACCAACTTTGTATTCATTTTCAAAAGGATTTCTTTTTCCAGTCATGATCATGTCGTCATCTTTAGTTAAACATAATCTTGCTGGCCGTTTCAATTTCATTGCAACGAGTGCTGCCATTGCAGCAAAAGGTGCGGCCTGGGATTCTTTACCACCAAATCCACCACCCATTCTTTTTACCTGGCAAACTACATCCTTAGCACTCAAACCAAGTGCATGAGCGACAACATGTTGAGTTTCTGTTGGATGCTGAGAAGACGAATGGACTTCAATTTGACCATCTTCATTGGGATAAGCGATTGAAGCCTGACTCTCTAAATAAAAATGATCATGGCCTTGTATAAGAATTTTTCCCTCAATAATGTGATGAGAATTTGAAAAGCCATGTTCAATATGTCCCCTTTCAATTTTTCTTGGAGCATTTATAAAGGAATTATTTTCTTTCGCCTGATCAATACTAAGGATGGCAGGGAGATCTTCATACTCAACTTTTACCAGTTTTTTCGCTCGTTGAGCGATTTCAGGTGATTTAGCTACAACAAGAGCGAGTCCTTCACCTGCGTACTGAACTTTATCTACAGCAAGAATTGGTTGATCCTTAAAAATTGTTCCCCAAAGATTGTGTTCAAAATCATTTCCTGTGAAAGTAGCAATTACTCCAGGAAACTTGAGCACGTCAAATAAATCTATTTTTTTAATTTTTGCATGCGCCCGAGTTGAAAAGATAACTTCCACAAAAACTTCATTCTTAAGTATTGATCGATCATCAACAAATTCACTCTCTCCCGAAACGTGGGTATGGGCATAGTCATGTGGTTGGCTCATGATCGGACTCCAAATTCATCAAAGAATCGACAAAATGTTTTTTCTACGACTATTCGTCTGTAGGCGGATGAAGCCCTTAAATCTGAAATAGGGGTAAACTCTTGATGCAAAATAGTTAAGGCTGCTGAAATTACATTTTTATCGATTACTTTATTTTTTAAATAGTTCTCTGTTTTTATAAACCTCATGGGTGTAGATGCAATTCCTCCGCCAGAGATTTTAATCTCATGAATCTTCTTTTGGTCTTGAGGATCAAACGACAAATTAAAACTCATATTGATTGCGGAAATATCAAGATCTTTTCGATTGGATATTTTAAAAAATTTCAAAAAGGAATTTTTTTCAGGAATTTTAAATGATATCTTCGTGATTAACTCTCCTGGAACTAAATTAATTTTTCTATATCCTAAAAAAAAGTCGCTCATCGCAATATTTCTTTCACCCGTAACTGATGAGACATGAACATTTGAGTCCAAGGACAAAAAAACGGGAGGAGTATCCCCTATAGGAGAAGCTGTTGCGATATTTCCAATTACCGTTGCTGAATTTTTAATTTGAGGAGAAGCAAAAACATCTAAATAATCACTAAATTCAGGAATATAATTTTTAATAAAAACTCTAAAATCATCAATAGTCACTCTTGAGCCAACAGTGATTTGATTTCCGTCTCTCTTTATTTCATGAAGATCTTTAATTAAATTAAGATTTAATAATTTTTTTAGATTTATTTTTCTTTTATTATGAACAACTCCCAAATCAGTACCAGCACCGATTATCGTTACATCTTTATTTATCTCTAAAAATTTTACGGCCTCATTAAGTGTAACTGGCGAGTAATACTCGTAATCATGAATTTTTAGATGAACAGATTCTTTTTTAACTCTTTCTAATTCACCTCGTTCAGCTACATTTAAATATCTGTCTGACAAAGATTGAGCTTTTTCCAAATCTAACTTAACCATACTCTCAACAATGGGCTGATAACCTGTGCAGCGACACAGATTACCCGTGAGATAATTTTTTGCCTCTTTTGAAGATATAGAGCATTCATTATTTGATTTTTTCTTATCAACTAATCCGGAGATGGCCATAACAAATCCTGGAGTACAATAACCACATTGACTTCCATGACATTCAACCATTTTCTTTTGAACTTCAGACAACTCATCATTATCCTTTAAACCCTCAATCGTTATTAAACTTGATCCATCAAGCTGAGCAACGAGAACAACACAAGAATTAATTGGATTAAATCGACTTTTTTCATCTGTCTCAAAACATTTTAAAACTGTACATGCTCCACAATCTCCCTCGGCACAAACAACTTTTGTTCCAGTTAAACACTGGTCATATCGAAGGTAATCCGAGAGCATTTGGAAGGCTTCTGCTCCTTGGATTTCTTTTCTTACTCCATTCAGATAAAAGACAATTGAATTTCTCATTTTTATTTTTCCTGTTGGATTACTAGATTAGATGAATTTAGTAATTTGCTCAACCAACTATTATTATTTGATTACTAATTGATGATAGATTTTTAAAAAATTCCATATCATTTGAGCCGTTGCGCCCCAAAGTAGTTGATCCTGCTGATTTAAATTCTTAGATTGATAGGCGTTTTTTGAAATATTATGAAACAACACTGGGCTTCTTGATAAACCATTTCTCCATGCAAAATACCATTTTTCTTTATCAAATAAATTCTTCCAATTATAGGCGAGGAGTAAATCCCATTCTCCATTACTTACACTTTCATTCAAAAAAGTAGAAGACGACATCTTAAGCTCTGCTAAAACAGGAATAACTGGAGTTAAGCGGGCGGTATAGACGGGTTTCAAAACTCCATAAATATCTAAACTTGATCTTGGTAAAGATGTTTCTTCTTCGAATTCTCTTAAGGCAACTTCTTCTGGGGTTAATTCATTGTCTTTTTTGTGCCCCCCAAAAAAAGCAATCTGCCCACTATGTGATGGCATGCTTTCTGATCTCTTAATCAAATAAACATAATCTCTATCAACAAGGAAAAGCACCGCTCCTTTCCACTCATCTCCCGAAAAGTTATGCTCAAAAGAATAATTATTTCTTAATAGGCTTAAATCTATGTCCATAGCATATCAGTTTGAAGTCATTCGAATCATAAAGCAATTTTTTAATCAGAATGATTTTCTTGAAGTTATCACTCCTCCTGCAGTTGAAAATCCAGGAATGGAAACTCATATCCATCCCTTTCAGCTACATTCGGCTTATCGAAAGGAAAATCTTCCACTTTATCTTCACACATCTCCCGAATTTTGTATGAAAGAACTCCTTTCACATAGCGATGAGTTTAATAAAATTTATCAACTTTCCTACTGTTTTAGGGATGAGCCAATATCCCCAATTCACCGGAATCAATTTTTAATGCTTGAGTGGTATCGAAAATCTGTTCGATATGAAAAAATCATGCAAGACATAGAAGAACTTATTCAATTCGTTCAAACCGAAGCTCTAAGAAAAAGCTTGCCTGTAAAAAATCATTTACTTGATAAGAAGTTAATAAAAAAAACAATGCAGGATCTTTTTCTTGAGTTTTTGAACATTGATATTCTTGATTATTTAGACATTAAAAGTATTAAAGAATTAATAAAAAAACATCCAGAGATCCCTGTCCCTTCAGTTGAACTGGAATGGGATGATTATTTTTTTCTTATCTACCTAAATTTAATCGAGCCAAATCTTTCGAAATATCCCCTTCTTCTCATTTATGAATTTCCCGCGCCACTTAGTGCAATTTCAACTCTAAAAAAATCAGACAAAAGAGTTTGTGAAAGATTTGAGGTTTATATAGAAGGAGTAGAGCTTTGTAATTGTTTTAACGAGCTGACAGAATTTGATGAACTTCAAAAACGATTTAAAAATCAAAATGAACTAAAAGAAAAGCTCTATCACTATAAACTTCCCGGGCCGCATAGATTTTATTCTGTAATGAAAAGGGGCTATCCTCAAAGCGCTGGAATTGCTCTTGGAGTGGAAAGACTCATTAAAGCGTTATTGAATATTGAAAACCCATTTTACGACTAAGGATTTTGAAGATTATTCATCACCAAATGTAGTTTAATAATAAACTCAGATTTTAAATGTTGAATTGGCATTTCCTTTGCCCATTGATAGTGGGCCTTCGCTGATGTGTTCTTTCTAACTTCAGAAGTCATAACTGTTGAATAATTTGCAGATACGTCCGACGAAAAATTTGCATACCAACGATACATACTATCTAAATCCTTCATTTCAAAATGCTCTAGCAAATCCAACGATTTTTCTGCTAAAACTCTTTTTAAAGAAAAGAGATTTAACTTCATTATGCTTTCTGGTTTCAAAGACTGATTTAAATACTTTTTGCTAAAATTAATGTAAAAGTTGATTAATTTATCAGATGGCTTCTCCTCCATACTCTCAAGAGAAAAATAAACTTCATCTAATACTAGGGCCTGATAAATTCCTTCTCTTGAACCTCCTTGATCAAGGGTATTCATCCAATTTGCAATATCCTCATCCTTTGCTTCAGTCTTTCTCGTTGCCAGAAAAAGTTCTTGTACAAAATTAAAATCATATTGCCTCTTTTTCTCCTGTGGCAATTTGTCATATTCCACAGATGGCTTCTGAAGTTTCGTGTAACTTGCAACGTCTGTTGATTTTTTAACTACATTTGGTATTTCTGGCATTGAAACTTCTAGGACTTCAACTTTATCTACTGGATCTTCACCAAAAATCTGTACACTTAACTTTTCTCCGAAATATTTGCTCACAAATGTCCGAAGACTAGTCTTCCACTTTGGCTCAGATGCAAGAACCTGAAAGGAAAATAACAACATCAAAATTAAAGAAATTTTTTTCACCATTAACTCCTAAAATAAACTTATAGAAATTATATCCCGATTTTTTAGAATCCATTGGATTTTTTTGCCGATACTAAAGGCAAGGGATTCTAATATACACTATTGATCTGAGGAGACTTATTAAATGCTTTCAAAAATTTTTAAAAAGAAACAAGACCCAAAACAAGAAAATGAGATTACTAGTCAAATTGTTGAGCAAATGACTTTAGTGCTAAACCAATTTAATAATAAGCTTGATTTAAGATTTAACGAAATATCGGCGCAAATCAAAGATCTTGAACTTAGTATTTCAAGTCTGGAAAAACAACTTTTAAACAAAGATCTTAAAGATAAGCAGGCATTAGGTATGCTTCACTATAAGATTGAAGAAAAAAGAAAACCTAATTTTTAAACTATTCTTCCTACAAGATCGTAATCTAAAACTTCAGTAATTTCGACTTTTACAATTTCTCCAGCCTTGGCCATACCATCGTTAATAATGACCTTCCCATCTATATCGGGGGCTTGACCAGCATGTCGACCCTGAAGCAACAGATCTGTCTCTTCATGAGGACCTTCTACAAGTACGTCTATCACTTTGCCTAAATATTCTTGATTAAGTTCTCGGGCAATTTCTTTTTGTATCTCATAAAGTTTTTCAAATCTTTCATCTATAACTTCTTGAGAAACTTTATTCTTGAGTCTTACAGCAGGAGTACCTTCTTCATCCGAATACTTAAAAACACCTAAATGGTTAAATCGAGCAAGTTTAATTCCTTCTACTAGAGCATTAAAATCTTCCTCTGTCTCGCCTGGGAACCCCACAATAATTGAAGTACGAAGAACGATTCCTGGAATTTTTTCTCTTAATGTTTTTATTTTTTGATGAATTGTTTCTTTTGTCACTCTTCGATTCATTCTCTTTAAAACATCCGTAGAGAAATGCTGAACTGGCATATCTAAGTATTTTGTTATTTTTTTAGAACTTGCCATCAAATCCATTACATCATCAGTTAAATCATCTGGATAAAAATAAAATACTCTGACCCAGTCTATCCCCTGCACTTTTTCTAGCTCAGATAAAAGTTGGTAGATGAGTGGATTTTTCCCTTCAATCTTTCCTCCTCCTGGTAAATCAACCCCATAATCAGAAAAATCTTGAGAAATTAAATTGAGCTCTCTTACGCCACTTGAAGCTAGTTGCTCGGCTTCTTTAACTAGAGATTCAACAGTTCTAGATCTGAGCTTACCCCTTAGCGTAGGGATGATACAAAAAGTACAATTCCGGTTACATCCTTCAGAAATTTTTAACCACGCCATGTAAAATGGTGATGTATTTAGTCTAGGATCAAATTCAGTGTGTATATATCTAGGAATCTCAACGAAAGATTTTTTTTCAAGTTTCCCTTCTTCCATTGCTTTAAGCAAAGGAACAATTTTGTGATACTCTCCTGTTCCGATAAACATATCAACTTCAGGCATTTCTCCCTCAAGTTCATTTGCATATCTTTGGGCCATACATCCAGACATAACTAATGCCTGGCATTTTCCATCTTCCTTATAATTAGCTAAATCTAAAACAGTTTCAATGGACTCCATTTTTGCAGCTTCTACAAATGAGCATGTATTTACAATTATGACCTCCGCTTCTTCGGGAGTTTGAGCGACAGTAAAACCATCAAGCTTCAAATGCCCTAACATGACTTGGGAATCTACTAGATTTTTTGAACATCCGAGTGATGTAAAATAGAGAGATTTTTCTTCAAATTTTTTTGGCCCTAATTGCATATGGATAGTCCCTGATTAATTTGAGCTAATATCTAAAAGATATCCCTGGAAAAGTCATTAATTTACTAGAATTAGTATGTAAAAAGTGCAATGTCCTGTATCTTTATTGGCATAAAGAAATTTACAGGTAATCTAGTCTAATTATAAAAAATGCTTAGACTCTGAATCTTTGAATACTTAAAGAGTTACGACACATGGGTTACGTCCGAAGGGGCTGGGCCAGATTTAGGCCATGGCTGAATAAAATTTGGAAATTCACACTACTTTCAGTAGTAGGATCTTTATTTCTTTCAATCCTATTGGTTATAACCTTAAGATGGTTTCCTGTTTATTTCACCCCGCTAGTATTTTTTCGTGTTATTGAATATGGGCTTGAGGGTAAATGGGTACCAATTCAGAAAAACTGGGTCAGTATTGAAGAAATTTCACCGCATCTTCAAAAAGCTGTTATCGCATCTGAAGATCCTAAATTCCTCGATCACCACGGCTTTGATTTTGAGGCCATCGCTCGTGCCCTCGATGCTAACAAGAAAAGAAAGATTAAAATGGGTGCCTCGACGATTAGCCAACAAACAGCTAAAAATGTCTTTCTCTATCCATCTAGAACTTACATCAGAAAAGGTCTAGAGGCCTACTTCACAATACTCATGGAAACATTTTGGACAAAAAAAAGAATTTTAGAAGTTTATTTAAACGTAATTGAACTTGGTCCAGGCATCTACGGAGCAGAAGCTGCTGCCCAATATTTTTATAAAAAACCAGCCTCTAAACTTTACCAAGAAGAAGCCCATATGTTTGCAGCTATTCTTCCTAACCCACGAAAATGGAATCCTAAAAGGCCAACCAATTTTGTTTTAAGAAGAAGAAATTTTATTAGAAGAAATTTAGGACTTTTAGGTAACTCTTATTTTAAACCACTATTGGTTTCTGCAAATTAGTTTTTAAGATAAAAACAACCTACTGACTGCTTATTTCGAGAAGAAGCATTCAATACCATAAATGATACCTCTACCCCATTTCGTAAACCAATTAACTCATCATGAAGTTTCGCATTTTTATAAAATCTTGAGACCTCGTCTTGAAGTTCTAAAAACATAGCTCTCGCTCGAGCAAGTCTATTTTGAGATCTAGAAAGCCCAACATAATTCCACATAGTTTGCTTCAAAGTCATTTGATCCTGGGCGATTAAAGCAAGATCCGCTTCCTCTTGAGCTTGAGTCCAATCTTTGATTCGACTTAATTCATAATGATCAATATGTGATGCTTGAGCTAGAATATCTTCAGCTGCAATATAACCCCAAGTTAAACCTTCAAGTAGGGAAGTAGAAGCAAGTCTATTCGCTCCATGTAAACCAGTGCATGCCACCTCTCCAACTGCATAAAGACGCTTCAAGCTGGTTCTTCCTTTTAGATCCGTTTTCACTCCACCGCAGGTATAGTGAGCTGCTGGAACAACAGGAATTGGTTCCTCTGAGATATCTAATTTTTTTTCTAAACAGTGAGCAAATATTGTTGGAAATCTATTTTGAAGATAATCCCTCGACTTATGAGTAACATCTAAATAAACACAATCTGATTTTTCGGAGATCATTTCTTCTAAAATCGCTCTTGATACCACATCTCTCGGAGCAAGTTCTTCATCAGGATGATACTTTTTCATAAAAGCCTCGCCCTTCGAATTTAATAACCTTCCGCCCTCTCCCCTAACTGCTTCGGAGATAAGAAATCTTCGATGAGAAGATCGATCATAGAAAGTAGTGGGATGAAATTGAATAAACTCCATATTTGTGACATGTGCTCCCGCTCTGTGGGCCATCGCATGTCCATCACCTCTAGCACCCTCAGCATTTGAATGGTGAAGATAAAGAGCCCCAATGCCTCCTGTAGCTAGGATCGTGGATTTAGCTAAAACTTTTCTCACTTCACCACTTTGCTGATTAAATAAATAAGCACCTAAAACTTGATTTTCTTCGTACCTCTGAGTAATTAAAACCCCATGATGATTCGGAGTAATTAAATCAATTGCAGTATGAGATGTTAAGAATGAAACATTTGGAAATCTTTGCTCATTTGAGAGGAAATTCAGCAAGGAGATTTGTATTTCCTTACCGGTCATATCTCCCTTGTAGATGATTCTTTTTTTTGAGTGAGCAGCTTCCTGAGTAAATAACAACTCTCCTGATTGAGATTTAGCAAAATCAGTTTGAGACTTTTTAATCAACATCTCTTCAATAATTTCTGCTGATCTTATAGCTAGTATTTTTGCAGCTTCTAAGTTTGAAGTGTGTGACGAAGCCTTATCAATATCGTGAACTAAATCATTTTCATCATTAAAGCTTGTAGGTGAATAAATAATTCCACCTTGCGCCCAGTAAGTATTAGTTACTTCCGGACGTTTTTCTCTTGTGACAATAGTCACTTTAAGACCACTTTCTGCAAGCTTTATAGCGGAGGCAAGTCCACCAATTCCAGATCCTATAATTAAGACGTCGGTATTAAAATCTTTCATACTGGCCTGTATTTTAGAGACAAATCTACTCTGGGAGCAGAGTTAGTAATTGCTCCCACACTGATAACATCGACCCCATTAATAAGATAATTTTCTAAATTTTCTAATCGAACTCCACCAGATACTTCATAAGTAACATCTGTTTTTTTTAAGCTAATAGCTTCTAGAATTTGATCTCTTGTAAAATTATCTAGCATTAGATGCTTGATTCCTAAATCTAGAGCTTCTTTTAATTCATCAATATCGTGTATTTCGGCCATTATACTTTGATAGAAGGCCCCCTGACTTTGAAAAAACTTAAATGCACCTTTAAGCCCTCCTAGACAAGTCTTGTGATTATCTTTAATCATCCAAAGATCGGTTTGACCAAATCGATGATTATAACCTCCACCAACCCTTACTGCATATTTTTCCAGCGCTCTAAATCCTGGTGTGGTTTTGCGAGTATCAAGAATTTTAATATTTTTTTCTTCAGCTATTTTTACGAATTTATTTGTATATGTAGAAATAGAGGAGGCATGTTGAAGTAAGTTAAGTGCCAATCTCTCTCCTGTTAAGGCTGCTCCAAAACTTATTGGTTCATCAAACTCTAGAACTTTTCCTGATTCAATGTTTTTTCCCTCAAGACAAGTTAAGGACTCAAATACATTTGGATTAACTCCTAACACATTAAAAGCGGCAGAAAAATAATCAGAGCCGGATAAAACAACATTCGATTTTATTTTTAAGCTCAATTTGACTTTTTTATCAGGCAAGTTTCTTGAATAGTAAATATTTCTTGCCACGTCATCTTCGGTCAGCCAATTGAGTACTTCTTTTTTAATTTCTTCAAAATAAAGCTCTTTCATATGATGCGTTATTATCCCTTTTTTACTAATAGAGCAAGAAATTCTGTCTAAGCAATTTCTTAAGATATTAATTATTTCGAGATTTTAAGCAGCCCATCCGTGGCATATTACGTGGATATTCTTTTAAAATGAAATTAAGTTGGTTAAATTGGATTTTTCTCATCTCCATTACTCTTCTCATTAGCCTTACTTGGCATGAAAAATTACACCTCAATAAATTTTACCCCTATCAAAGAAGTCTAAAACTCCAATATTTAGAAGAAAAGGAGGAAAATCTTAGCAAAAAAGATTCAAAGGCTTTTCAAGTATGGAAATCAATCTTAACAGGAAATACAAAAAAAATAGATAAAACAATAAAAGATCAATACTCAAGACTTGCACTTAGTCATGTCTTTACACCCTCTGGCTTTCATCTCACTGCAGTTATGTCACCTTTTATAAAAATTTTTTCTAAGAAAATTTTTAAACTGATTTTTATTATTCTTATTTGTATTTTAGCTTTTAACTTAAATGGACTACTCGCTTTAAAAAGAATGAGCTTGATAAAACTTTTCCAATTTTACCTAAGTAATAAAATTGGATTTTTATCTGCTATCACCTTAGACCTCATTTTTGGAACTTTTAAAAACTCTCCCTTAAGTTTCACTTATAGCTTTTTATTTTTGGGCATTATCTACTCGGATTTAACTGGAATTAGAATTATTTTTCTCTTTTTCTTTGCACAGATGTTAATTGCCTTTTTTCAATCATCAACTATTTCTTTGCTTCTTATTGTTTGGTCACCAATTCTAAATTTATTTTTTGGACTTCTGCTGCCAATAATCTTTTTACTTAGTTTTCCTATGTTTGATTGGCAGCTAAAATCTGGCATCTTTTTAATCGAGAAATTTAATATGATAGTTGAATTGGCGGATAAAACACTCACATATCTTCCAATTCTAGAAATGAGCCTGTTTACCTTAATCATTTTTCTTTTTTTTATAAAAAGAAAATCAAAACTTTTGATTTTTCTACTTCTTATTAATTCAAATGGTGTGAATAAATCTACGACTAACAAAATGAAAAGATCAAAATACGAACTAAGTCATTTGGATAAGTTTTATTGTTCGAGAGCTTTGACGACTGGAATCTGGCAAATAAGTTGCTCCCCCTATAAAAGGAGGAGCACTTCAAATAAAAAAATTAACTAACTTTCATGTCCTTCATAAGAAGAGCAAATGTTTTTTCTTCACGAATTGCGTACATCAGATTTCTTTTGATGTTTTCATTGTTTTTATAAAAATTAATGACATCATCTTTTTTCATTCCTGACTGAGCAACCATTTCTTCAATTTTCACGTCAAGATCAGCTTCTGTAGACTCAACATTATATTTTTTTGCAAGTTTGTCCAAAATAAGTCCTGAACGCACTTGAAATTCAGCTTTTTGAGTAACATCACTATCCCATCTTTCAAAATAAAGGCCAATCATTTGATCATTAAAACCTTGTTGTTTTAAAGTTTTTGAAAGATCTTGCTTAACACTTTCCTTCTGATCATCAACCAGCGCAGACGGAACATCAAATTTGTTTTCAGCAATCAACTTCTCTAGAATTTCTTGCTGAAGCTTCGTTGCAACTTCGCGCTTTTTTTGAGTCATCATTCTAGTTTTATTTTTTTGATTAAAATCCTCTACCGATTCAAATCCGAACTCTTTTGCAAGTTCATCAGTAAATTCAGGATATTTCTTTTCTTTAATCTCTAAAAGTTCAACGTGAAATGTAACAGGTGCGTTCTTAAGTTCCTCTTCATGATAGTCAGCCGGGAAAGTAACTTTTACATCTTTTTTCTCGCCCTTCTTCATCCCAATCATTCCATCCTCAAAACCTGGAATAAATTGACCAGATCCAATTTCAAGCATGTATTCTTGTGCTTTCATGTTTTCTGGCTTTGAACCATCAGCTTTCTCGCCTTCAAAATTAAAAACAGCAAAATGTCCTTTTTGTAATTTTGCTTTTTCATCCGTCAATTCAACAACTTCTGACTTTGAAGAAAGATAGTTTTTCTTTAACGTCTCAAAATCAGCATCTGTTACTTCTTCTGAATCTTTTTTGAACGTTAGCTTCGAATAATCTTTTAATTCGAATTCAGGAAAAATCTCAACAGTTGCTTCAAAAGCAACAGACTTTCCCGATTCATATTTTGTATTTCCGAATTGAGGATAACCAATGGCCCTCAAATTTTCTTTTTTTACAGCTTCAAAATATTGCTCAGAAATAAATCTATAGAGAGCATCATTTTCAACCTGAGGTCCAAACATTTTTTGAACTAGCTCAAGTGGAGCCTTGCCTTTTCTAAAGCCTTTAAGATTTGAATTTTGTTGTTTAGCTAGAAGAGCTGCTTTAATTTGCGAACTTAAATCAACCTTCTCAAAATTAAAAACAAACTTTTTAGTACAGCCATTAACGGATTCTACTGTGTAAGACATGGTCTCTCTCTTGTTACAAAAATGAAAAATATAGAATGTGTGGTTTTAACATAAAGAGGGAAAAAGTCAAAGATTTCAATAATTGACGCAGACCAAATAAAGTCCTTGAGGGGGAGCAACTGGGGCAAGCCTATCCATTTTAAGACCAGACAAGGCGGTTTCAAATTGCTCTAAACTAACTTTTCCACGGCCAATATTCCAAATAGCCCCGACTAACATTCTTACCATTTGCTTAAGAAATCCGTTACCCACAATTTTAAAATTATAATGTTCAGGAAGAAAGTCCCATTCATGACCCGAGATTTTGGTTATTTCACAATGATAAATTTCTCTTATGGTGGAGTTAACTTCAGTTCCTTCAGTATAAAAATTTACAAAATCATGTCTGCCAACCAGCAATTTACAGGCATTTTGCATTTTCTCTAAATCCAAAGAGTAAGGATAATTAGTTATCAATTCATTTTGAAGTGCAGTAAAAAATTTTGTTGAAGTAAATCGGTAATTATATTCTTTTGATTTTGCCTGGATAGTTGGCATGAAATCATCATCACACTGATTCGATGAAATGACTCTGATATCATCGGGTAACTTTATATTTAGAGCTGGAATTAGTTTCACTGCTTCGATTTCAAGAGGAATTGAAACCTTAACGACCTGGCCTAGTGCATGCACTCCCGCATCAGTGCGACCAGATCCTAAAGATCGGATATCTTCTGATTTTGAAATGATTTTGAGAGCATTATTCAACTCTCCCTGAATCGTTTTTCCGTAGTGAGAAGGCTGAATTTGCCAACCTAAATAGTTAGTTCCTTTATATTGTAAAACTAATCTATAGTGGAAAAGCAATCTATGTACCCTCTTGCTCAGGCTCTTCTTTCCATTGAAAAATACCTGCAAACTTTTTTCGATGGGTTAAAAAGTAGATCAATGAAGCAAGAACATAAAATGAAATAATTGAGGGGATCATAATTTCTTCATAAATAAATAATGAGGCAAGGATGATGAAAATAATCATAAGAACTTGTTTTCGGTGATTCCTTACCCATTCTGAATTTTTAAAACTTGGAAATGGTATGTTTGAAATCATTAAAACAGCATAAAAGAAAAGATAACCTAGGGTTAAAAATCGATAATGTTGAATTTCTGGAAAATTTAATGAAACAAGTATTAAACTTATTGTCGCAGTTGCACCACCTGGAATCGGCAATCCTTGAAAGTAGTCTGATTTAACCTTATCAATATTGGCATTAAATCTAGCAAGTCTTAAGGCACCACAAAGCATAAAAAAGAATGCCGCAACCATCCCTAGTCGTCCAGTATCACTTAAAAATCGAAAATAATAAACAATAGCTGGAGATACTCCAAATGAAACCAAATCACTCATAGAATCAAATTGCTCTCCAAAACTTGATTGAGTTTTGGTTAGTCGAGCGATTCTTCCATCAACACTATCAAAAATAGCTCCCAAGACAATAAACATACAGGCCTTATAAAATTCATTATTAAAGCCATGTAAAATAGCAGCAAATCCGCAGGCCATGTTAAGTGCAGTAAAGGTATTTGGAATAAAAAAAGCCCAACGACGATTATTTTCAAACAACATAAATCTTCCTATTTTTTTTAACTTTTTATTACGGCCATTACAGATAAACCTGGCTTGAGTTTTTCTCCTTGAAAAACTAGTATTTCAGAATTAGCGGGCAAATAAACGATCAAAGTTCCACCAAAAGGATAATACCCAAAACAAGCTGAAGTTTTACCACGATCTCCAGACTTCATCCATATAATTGGTCGAGGACTTAATGGGGCATCAACAAATCTTATCAAGGATTTACGATTATTTTTCATTTCTAAAACCATGTCGGTATAAGAAATATCATCTAAATAACCATAAAATTTTTCTTCCGCACTGTTGGGATTAACCTTTAAACCTTTATTTTTTTTCAGAAAGACAACCTCCCCAGAATCAGGGAGATATAATCCTTTCTCCGCTCTAAGGGGTAACCAAATCCTTATTTCATTTTTCAACTCAGAATCGTCAGAGTAGTAAACATCTTTTCTAATAGACTTAACAACTCCATGAACCGGGGCTAAAAATAAGTCCCCAGAACTACCTGTAACCTCCGAATGCTTGACAGAATGGCGTCGAAATAAAAATAGATACAAGAAACTAAAAAATATCAGAGTGAAGGTTATGATTGTATTTAAATAAGAAAAGGATCCAATTATTAGAAAAAAAAATAAATAAATTAAAATATCAGGAATAAAAAAAAACTTATTCAAGGATTAGTCCTAAATTCATCTTCGGGAGCCCTAAAATAAAAAATTTCTTTTTTTAATTTATCTTCAATAACTCTTGAAAACAATCGAGAGGGATTTTCTTTGATCATTTGGAGTGAATTTTTCAAGTTTATCGGAGATTGAAAGTCAATTGAACCATCTGTGTGGATAAAAGTATCCTCATGATTCAAGCTCTCAGGATTAAACTCTTTTGTACTGACTAAAGAGTTTATATGCTCGCCCATGTTCCAACGATGAATAAAATACTCACCTTTATAAGCTTTCGTTATCCATAACCCTGAATTAATTCCTAAAAATTTAGGAACATCAAAACTATAAAAAGAATAACTTGGAACGCCAAACAATTGAGCAATATCAGCAAATCCTTCACTAACTCTAAGTCCAGTATAAAAACCAGGACCAGATAGAAAGACAACTCCCTTTAAGTGCTTAAAAAATATATTCTTATTTTCGCAAATTTTATAAACTTCTGACTGTAAGAAGGCAGAGGCTTTTTGGGCTTCAAAAACTTGAAATTCTGACCATTCCAAATTTGAATCTAGTAAGCCAATAACAGTTTTATAAGTAGTATCTAAAAACAAAAAACTCAAACCTAGAACAACCTTGAAAAATCATTAAATAACGCAACAAAAATTAAAAAGAAAAGAATTGATATGCCAAAACGCTGGGCCAACTCTAATTTTCTTCTAGATAATGGACCCCTATTTATAGCCTCAAACCCCAAAAACATGATGTGCCCACCATCCAAGACAGGTATAGGAAATAAATTTATAACTCCAAGATTAATAGATATAATTGCCATCAATCTAAAAAACATTGATAAACTTACATTAAACGAATCAGAAGCAACTTTACCGATGGCAAGTGGACCACCAATGTTATTCAATGAAACTTCTCTCATGATGAGTTTTTTGTAACCAGCAAATGTTTTGACGACCCCATCCCATGTTCTTTCAAAAGCTAAACCAAAGGCAGAAAAAATGGAGTCCGCTTTTACCTCAACCAATTTAGGAGTCATATACTCAACAGAACTCTCCAAACCGATGAGTCTGACTTTCTTTTTTTCAATTTCTTTAACCTCAGGTGAAACTAATTTTTTAGAAATAGAACCCTTAGATAAATAAGTTATCTCTACTTGAGATTTTGTAATCTCCTGCAGCTTTTCTCTTAAATCTTCAAATCTATTTAATGGAACACCTTCAATCGCTAAAAGAATATCGTCTTTTCTTAGTCCTGCTTTATCTGCTGCTGACCCCATAACAATATTTCTTATCGAAAGATCTAATGGATAAAATGAGTGATCTCTTAGGGTATTAATTAAATCTGAATTTTTTATTTTAATATTTTTTGAATTTTCTTTATTGATTTTCAAATCATCATTTAAAGTGACAAGTGGATACAAGAAAACTTCCTGAGGTGCCATCCCTAAAATTTCTTCAAATGACAAAGATTTATTAACTTCATCTGAAGCAACTGACAAATAGAACCTTTCACCTTTTGGATTCACAAAAATGGGTTTTTTCACAGCAGAAATAATTGAAACAAACTCATTAATAAAAGGCTCAAAATCTAGACCAATAGATAATGTCTCTAATTTATTCCCACGTTTTACAGTTAAAGTTTTCACATGCGAATCTTTCGTATTTAGGTCATCAAAACTAGTCATTTTTTCTTCATTGATTCCAACTAGAATATCACCTGTTCTTAAACCACTTTTATAAAGACTAGATTTTTCAGAAACTAAGCCAACTTTTGTCTCAGGAACTTTCTCTCCAATCGCCATTAAACCAACATAAAGTACATAAGCGAGAATCAAATTTGCCAAAGGTCCACCAAAAACGATCCAGAATCTGGCCCATTTAGATTTGTAATTGAAGGCTACTTTTTTTTCTTCCTCAGTAAGCTGAGCCTCCGCAAATGGGTCATCTCCAAACATCTTCACATACCCTCCAAGCGGGATCAGTGAGATTGCATATTCAGTACCATTTTTTACAAATTTAAAAAGTTTTGGTCCAAAACCAATAGAAAAGACTTCAACCCTTACTCCAAAAAATCTTGCGAAAAAGAAGTGACCTAATTCATGAAAGAAGATAAGAGGCCCAAGAAAAATGATGAAAATCAAAATTTTTTCAAACATAAAAACCTCTATGAAAAGTACGCCATTAAAAAAAATGCATACAAAGGTGCAACAAATAATAAACTATCTACTCTATCATACACCCCGCCATGGCCAGGAATCAAAGAGGAACTGTCTTTAATATCAAATTGTCTCTTTAATTTTGATTGAGTTAAGTCCCCAATTTGTGCACAACAAGCTGCTATGCTAAAAAACAATATGGTCATAAAATTCAAGTTTGCAAGGTAATGACTCCAAAATAAAGACGTAAGTAAAACTGAGCAAATAACTCCACCGAGAGCTCCTTCAACTGTCTTTTTAGGACTTACCGACTCCCATAATTTATGTCGGCCAAATTTCTTACCGGTAAAATAAGCGGCTGTATCAACCGAAAAATTTAAAAGGATGAGAGCTATAAAAAACAGTCTCCAATTATCAAGATGGACAATATAACTTAAGCTTAAGATTGGGATTAATATAAAAAATCCGGCTACGAAAGATGTCATTTTAAAAATTGAAATTAAAGTCTCTGATTTTTTGAGAAACAAAAAAAGATAAACTAATAGCAAGAAATCTACTACCAATCCAAGACTTATCCATAAATTAAAAGATGAACTACTAATTTGATAGAAATTAAAAAACCAGTAATGAGAAATAAAGATGACTTGAGCGAGAATATATCTAAAAGACAATCTCTTTTGATCATAAAAATTTGTAATAATTTCATCTACAATTAATGGACCTATTAACCCAATTCCTATTAAGGTTGGTAGCTCTCCCAGATAAAGGCAAATCCCAACGAAAATAACCATTATAATTGAAGAGATTATTCTTACAGAGGTGTTTGACATGAAATTTTTCCTAAACTTTAAACCTAAGATTAGAGAACAACTTTTCCTCTTTATTAATTATTTTTTCTTTCGAGGAAACATTTCCAAAACGTCTTTCCCTGGTTGAAACATTGTCTAAAATCTTTACAAATTCTTTAGCATCAAAATCTGGCCATTTTGTTGGAGTGAAGTAAAGTTCCGAATATGCAATCTGCCAAAGAAGGAAGTTTGAAATTCTCTGCTCTCCACCGGTGCGAATAAGCAAATCCACATCACCACATTCTGGACGATACATCAGAGAATCAAGCTGTTTTTCAGATATTCTTTTTCCTGGATTAGCTTCAATAAATAGATTAATTGCTCTCGTAATTTCGGTTTTTGATCCATAATTAAAAGCAAAAGTTAATTTCAGGCCGGTGAAATTTTTTGTTAAAGACTCTAAATCTCGAATCAATTGGATTGTCTCAAAAGGTAGTCCGTCTAATTCTCCAATAACCTTAAAACTTATATTATTGGAGATAATTTTTTCTTTTTCCTTTAAGAGAAATTTTTTAAGAAGCTTGAAAAGCAAGCTAACTTCCTCTAAGGGTCTACTCCAGTTTTCAGTTGAGAATGCGTAAAGTGTTAGTGCCTCTAAATTTAAATTATCAGCAGCCTCTACAATATCTGAAACGACGCTGGCGCCACGTACATGGCCCCAAATTCTGGGCCTCATTCGATTAACAGCCCAGCGTCCGTTTCCATCCATTATAATTGCAACATGTTTTATGTCGGCCATTGGATAAACCTATACAGTTAGAAGCTCTTTTTCTTTCGCTTCAATAATTTTATCAACTTCTTTGATGAAATTATCTGTAATTTTTTGAATTTCATCCTGAATCTTTTTAGACTCATCTTCAGATAGTGTCTTAGCTTTTTCTGAAGCTTTCACTTTATCATTCTGATCTCTTCTAATATTTCGAATTGCAACTTTAGTATCTTCACCAATTTTTTTTACATCTTTTACAAAAGCTTTTCTCTTGTCTTCAGTTAATGCAGGAAATTGAATTCTTATCACATTTCCATCATTGCCTGGAGTTAGTCCAATATTTGCTGCGAGAATCGCTTTTTCTATTGAGGAGATTAAGGTTTTATCGAAGGGTTGAATCTGCAACAATCTAGCTTCAGGGGTTGAAATTTGTCCCATATTCTTTATCGGAGTTGGAGTTCCGTAATAATCAGCTAAAACTCCATCAAGAACAGATGCTGTTGCTCTTCCAGTTCTTACCTTGGTCATTTGATTTTGAAGCGACTTAATCGCTTTGTTCATATTATCTTCAAGTACAGGCTTAATTTCTTTAATCATCACCAGACTCCTATTGAATTTTTTTTGTTACTAATGTTCCGATATTTTCGCCTTTAACAACTCGAGCTATATTTCCTTCCTCGAACATATTAAAAACAACAATATCCATTTCATTATCCATACACAGAGTTATTGCCGTAGAATCCATTACCTTAATTTCTTTATTTAAAACCTCTATATATGAAAGTTTCTCAAACTTTTTTGCATCCTTAAACTTCATTGGATCTTTATCGTAAATACCATCCACTTTAGTAGCTTTCATAATTAGATTCGCGTGAATTTCATTTGCTCGAAGTGCTGCCGTAGTGTCTGTGGTAAAATAAGGATTACCCGTTCCTGCTGCAAAAATAACGACTCTTTTTTTCTCAAGATGCCGGACAGCTCGCCTTCTTATGTAGGGTTCTGCTACTTCTTGCATCGCAATTGCAGACATCACTCTTGTGTAGACATTTTTTCTTTCCAAGGCATCCTGTAAAGCTAGTGAATTGATAACTGTGGCCATCATACCCATATAATCAGACGTAGCCCTATCCATTCCCGAAGTCGCTCCAGCGACTCCTCTGTGAATATTACCACCGCCTACAACTATCGCTATTTCACATCCTGTAGAATGAAGAGATGCAATCTCAGAACTAATTTTATTTAAGATATCACCTGAAATTCCCCCTCCCTGTTCACCAGCGAGTGCTTCTCCAGATAATTTTATTAATACTCTGTTATATTTCATAGATCCCTCTAAAAAAAGGGGGCCTTTAAAGCCCCCTGAAAAGACATCCTATTTTTTACTAATTCTTGCCAGTCATCTTGGCGATTTCTTCAGCGAAATTTTCTTCTTTCTTTTGAATACCTTCACCGAGATTTAATTTCTTGAACTGAGTTACTTTTAAAGTAGCTCCAACTTTCTTAGAAATAGTTTCAATCAATTTACCAATTGTAGTATCTGGATCTTTAACAAATGATTGCTCATAAAGACAAACTTCTGAGGCTAATTTTGCTAATTTCCCTTTTACGATATTTGGGATCATAGCTTCTGGTTTACCTTGCTCTTTCAATTGAGCAGCATAAATTTCAGCTTCTTTAGCCTTATAAGTCTCGTCAATTTCAGATGCATTTAGAAATTGTGGTGAAGCAGCTGCGACTTGCATGCAGATATCTTTCACTAGTTCTTTAACATCATCATTAGAAGAAACTTCTTTATCAGATTCAATCTTACACAATACGCCAATTTTTCCTGAATGAACGTAAGAACCAATTAAACCATGTCCATCAAGTTTCATTGATTCAATTCTTCTAAGATCAATTTTTTCTCCGATTTTAATAGTTAGTTCAGAGATATTGTCTTTAACTGTTAATCCGTTCGCTGTTTTTGCCGCAAGTAGTGCATCTACTTCAGATGTATTTGCATCAACTGCTACATTTGCTGCTGTTGTTGCAAAATTTTGGAAATCACTATTTTTGGCAACAAAGTCCGTTTCACAGTTAACTTCAACAAGTGCTGCTAATTTACCTTTTACAACTGCAGAAATAACACCTTCTGCTGCAATTCGGGATTGCTTTTTAGCAGCTGCTGCTAAACCTTTTGCTCTCAAATAATCTACTGCTTTTTGAAAGTCACCAGTTTCATCTAAAGCTTTTTTACAATCCATCATCCCCGCGCCAGTAGTCTCACGAAGATTTTTAACGTCTGCTGCTGTATAGGCCATAAAATTTCCTTATGATTTTAAAAATTAAACTTCTTCTTCACCTTGAAGATCAATATCTCTTTCATATTTCTCAAGGATTTCTTTCTCAAGAGCGAAATCTCTGTTTTGATCATCACCCTCTTCTTTTCTTGACTTACTTCCGCCTTCAACGATTGCATTTGAAAAATAATCTAAGAATAGGCTAATTGACTTTAAAGCATCATCATTTCCTGGAACAACATATTCAATGCCAGTAGGATCACAGTTTGTATCAGTTACCGCTACAACAGGAATACCAAGAACATTTGCTTCTTTAACAGCAATATGCTCATTATTTGGATCTATGATAAAAATTGCTCCTGGCAATTTTCTCATATTCTTGATTCCACCAAGGTTTTTCTCAAGTTTATAGATATCTTTTTCAATATTTGATTGCTCTTTTTTTGTTAAAAGCTTGAAATCCCCAGTCTCTTTCATTTTTTCTACTTTACGAATTTTATCAATAGAAAGAGCGATTGTTTTATAGTTTGTAAGCATCCCACCTAACCAACGGCTAGTTACGTAGTAAGCTCCACATTCCTCAGCTTTTTTCTTAACGATGTCTGATGCTTGTCTTTTTGTTCCAACAAATAGAACTGACTTACCTTGCTGAGATGTTTTCTTTAAAAAGTCATACGCTTTTTCAGCAAGAGGAAGAGTTTGCTGAAGATCGATGATATAAATACCATTTCTCTCGCCATAGACATACTTCTTCATTTTTGGATTCCACTTGTGAGTTTGGTGACCAAAGTGGGCGCCGGCTTCAAGCAATTGCTTGACGTTTAACTTAGACATGTTTTTCTCCTTGGTGGTTATATCGAATCACTTGTGCCACTTTTAAAAATGGACCAACCAATTAAAGTGATTAGATTTGTCTTTTATAGACATGTTAATAAAAATGTTAAAAGTTAATAACACGCGTAAACTACTAGATCAAGTAGCAAAAATAAATTATGAATTTGAATCAAAGTTTGATGATATAAGCACCTTTCTCGGTTTTGATCCCTGTGCTGGCCCAACAACTCCTTGTCGCTCCATTTCTTCAATCAAGTTAGCAGCTCTATTGTAGCCCACTCCTAATCTTCTCTGAAGGAATGAAGCACTGGCTACTCTGTGCATAGCAACACACTTCACTGCTTCATCATATTTTTCATCTTTCGATCCAAGTTGCTCATCTGAGTACTCAACGCCATCTTCTGATGTGCCAGTGCCACCTGAGTTTTCTATGTACTCCATGGCTGCTGCGTCATATTGAGAAGGTAACCTAGATAATTTTCCAACTAAAGCTTCTATCTCTTCTTCATTAACAAAAGCGGAATGCATTCTTAATATATCTATTCCTTGCTTAAAAAGCATGTCTCCCTTCCCAAGAAGTTTCTCTGCTCCAACACCATCTAAAATAACTCGCGAATCAATGTTAGTAAAAACTCTAAAAGATACCCTGGTTGGAAAATTTGCTTTTATTACACCCGTAATAATGTCTGTTGATGGTCTTTGTGTAGCAAGTACAATGTGAATTCCCGACGCTCTCGCTTTTGCCGCCAATCTGGAAATAGAAGTTTCAATCCCTTTGCCAGACTTAGAGAGCATTAAATCTGCAAATTCATCAACAACGATTACAATATAAGGGAGCTCAAAATTTTCAATATCGGCATCAGCATAATATTTTGCTATCCCAGATTTTTGAACTCGGTCTAGTCCTTGAATTTTCTTATTAAAACCATCTATGTTTTTAACACTAAAATCTTTCAACAATGAATATCTTCTCTCCATTTCATCTATGGCCCATAATAAGGCAGCTGAAGCTATTTGGGGATCCGTAACAACAGGCATCACCAAATGAGGCAAATTTTGATATAAGGCCAATTCAAGCTGCTTTGGATCAAGCATTATTAATCTTAATTTTTTAGGGGAAAATTTAATTATGAGGGACACAAGCAAAGTATTAACAAATACTGATTTTCCCGCCCCGGTAGTTCCCGCAACCAACAAATGAGGAGTAGATGCTAAATCAATAACCGCTGGATCTCCATATGCATCTTTACCCATGGCAACAGGTAGCTTGAAATTTGAATTATTGAATTCTTTAGACTTTAAAACCTCATCTAAATAGATTACGTCTCTAGGATTTCTAGGAACCTCGATTCCTATTGTAGACTTACCCTTCATTGGATATACCATTCTTATAGGAGCACCCATTAAGGCCAAAGATAAGTCATCTGTCCTATTTGTAACACCTGTTACTTTTACACCGGATCCTAACTCTAATTCAAAAGTATCTACAACAGGACCTTTAAGTACGTTTATTACTTTGGCATTAATATTAAATTGATCAAGTTTATGCTCAATTGACCTGCAAATAGTTTGAAAGTAAGAATTATCTGGATCTGAGGTATGTTTGCCTTGGGCCTTAGGTGAAATGCAATCTATTAAATCTTCAATCTCAAAAAATTGATCTTCAGTATTAATATTTTGTCTATTAACTGAAACATCGCTCTTTAAATCTGCTGATATATCATCAGGATTGTGATCAAAGTCTGACGCTACAGGATTCAGCACCTCATCCTGTGTATCAGAATTAGTGCGAGGACTAGTATTTGTTACGACTAAAGCCTTAGATTTTTCAAAGTTTTTCTTTACCTCTTTTAAGAGAATCTCCTTTGAGGAAGATAGAATTGCCTTCGGGGCAAGAAAATTGATTTTTAATTTTTCAATATTTTCAAAACTTGCAAATGCTTCTAAACGCTTGATTGTCTGAATAAGAAAATTTTTCGGAGTAATTAGGAAAAAGTAAGATATACATAAAAAAAACAGAAGCAAAAATGACATTGAAGGAGAGATAACCTGAGTTAGCCAAGTCATAAGCCCCACACCTAAGCCCTGGGGAATAAAAAGAAATAAAAATAAAATAGAAATATTAGAAAATAAAATAATGACTATAAAATCTTTCAAAGTAAAAGGTCTCTTTTGAGAGATTGAATACCTGAAAAAAATCATGCAACAAAGTACAGGAACAACCCAAAGGCCAGTCCAATAATAAACTCCAGACAATATCGTCGAAAAATAATATGATACAAAACCGCTGTAGATGCCATTTGAGTTGATTTCAAAATAACTATCTGGAGTTAATTCTATAAAACAAAAAAATATTAAATTAATTAATGACAATAAAGCGAACAAGTAAAAATTGATTTTAAAAATACTTTTATCCATAAATAATTTTATGGAGCGATTTTAGGAATATCAAGGCATTAAAACAAAAAAGCCCTCTTTTGGAGGGCTTTTTTATATTTGGAGGGTGCATCTTGCTATTCTGACACCAAGTTACCCTGGCACTACCTTCGCCGCAAGTGAGCTTGACTTCCAGGTTCGAGATGT
>JACCDO010241533.1_pt1 | contig 45452 bp, 29 predicted proteins | sample 7446101 | NCBI WGS metagenome assembly JACCDO01 (sample SAMN15323440, study PRJNA562643) | freshwater metagenome | isolation source: river surface water | place: USA:Blue River Watershed | collected 2017-08-16 | reverse complement strand
TATACGCTGGATTTGGAGGCTTACAGTAGAAGGTATGAAGGATTAACAAAAGCTGCAAGATTACGATTGATTGCTAACAAATATCCTGCGGTGAAATATGAAGCACTTCGATTGTTAATTGTACATATAAAGAAAGGATATAATACCATATTATACAATGACATTATGGCAATGACGGGAGACTTGCTAGTAACTGATGAAGATAAGGACATATTTACATATGATAATTCATGGGTAACTGAAAGAGAGCAGCTTGCAAGAGAAAGAGCTGCAAAGTTAGAACATGATTTACACGTTGCCAAAAGCACTCTAGTCAAGGAATCAATAAGACTTGCGTTAAATGATATTGGCTACTTAAATATAGAAAGAGGTTTATTGAATGATGCATTAAAAGTATTTTATAAAACTCAAGAACACTGTACTGTATCAAGACATATTGCAGAAATGTGTGTGAATATTATCACTACCTTAGTTGATTTGAATGAACTCAAGCAAGCTCAAAGTCAATTGGCTAAACTTGAATCTTACGATGTGGATAAGCTTACAAGAGCAAAGGTTAAGGCTATAAGTGGATTAGTTGCACTTCGAGAATCTAATTACTTAGTAGCTGCTCGTAAATTTGTTGATATTGATATTGAAGCGAGTGGTTCATTTACAAGTATAATGTCTCCGGAAGATATCGCAATATACGGTGTATTAGCTGCTACTGCGTCATTTGATAGAACAGAATTAAATAATGCATTACATAATAATGCATCATTTAAATCAATCCTTGAAACTGTTCCAGATGTCAAAACATTTGCTCATAATTTCTATAACGGTCGTTATATTGAATGCTTTACCTGGTTAAAGCTCATCACTCCTCAGCTGAGTCTTGATATTTATCTGTATCCTATTGTCCCTGAATTACTTCGAAGTATTAAGGATCAACTGTTTATTCGATATTTTACACCATATAAAACAGTTGACATGAGAAAAATGGCAGCAAAAATGGAGTTAACATTAGAAAATGTGGAAGAAATTGTAGCAAAATTAATATCGCGACAGCTTTTGCCTGCTAGAATTGACTCGGAAACCAAAACGGTACATCGTAACGAACAGGATGATCGTCGTGTTGCTATTGAAAAAATATTAGAAGTTGCAGCAAAACATGGACAAGATATTAGAAATTCTTTACTTAACTTATCGGTACTACAGCATGGATTGGCGGTTGTGAGTAAAGAGTCCGTTAGACGCGGTGCATCGAGAGGCGATCCCGACATGGAGTTTTATAATGATTCGATGTCGCATTATTCTCGTTCAAGTGCCGACTAACCATGTATAGCACCTGGTTCGGCTTATTCTTTCTGTTCAATCAAGACGTTAATAAGAATGAAATTGTTTAATATATACATAATTTGTAATGAATAATCCCTAAAGCTTTCTGACCCGGTCAATTTCTTCATTCAATTCACGAATTGCTTTCTTTTCAGATGTACTTAATGCTAACTTCGAACGAGCAGATACCGCAGGTGATCGACCAGATAAAGTGCGACCAGAATTATTTTGAAAAGTAACATTAGATTTTATTGCAGGCTGTAATTGGTCATATTGATTGAATCCTGCTTGTCGACCGCTTCCACCTCGTCCACTTAGTGGTACAGCATGAGTAGCAGCACTCAAGTCTAATTTAAGATCATTTTTTGAGTTACTTCTACTCGCGCTTAGATTAATATCTGATTTGCCAAACATCACCGGATCATATTCACTGCTATCTAGGTACGATGTCTCTGGCGCATTCGATATACTTGCTGCACTGTTAGAATTTGTATTTACATTAGAGTTGTTTGTTTTTTCAGGTCGTAATGTTGGTTTTGTTATAATATGAGCTGGCATTACTGGTTTTATTAAAGGATATAATTCGTCGCCATCAAGGGATTGGTATACTGGAGTTAGGACATTTGTCATACGCGTGGTGACAATACTATGTTTTATTGTATCTGCTTGGGCTCCTTCAATGTCTAGTGTTGATGTTAAATTACGAAATTCTCTTCTTTCATGTCTACCCCAACCTGGATATGCCCCATCAATATCAGCTGTTTTCAGTAGATGACTATCTTTTATTTCCTTCGGCAACGACTTAGGTTTGCTGTATCTAGGATCGTCATGATAGTGCATTCCATTGATGTGATATTCTGGATTCATTAAATTTGTAACTCTATTTGTTCGATCAGTATATTTTTTTTTGGTATTATTTTCAACAAGCCACATTGGATCATGTGGTGGAGCTTCTAATCTTGCCTTTTCATGTCTTGCTCTAAAATTTGCTTGTGCACCAACAATATCATTACATGATATTGTATCACGCATAGTATATAATTTTGGAGGTTTAGATCTGGTACCATCAATATCATCTATATTCATTGAATCTCGCATAAACTTAGGTTCTACAGGTTCCACTGGGATAAATGAAGGTAATGGATATTCTGGTAATAATGGATTGACATGTCGGGTTGTTCGCATCATACGATCTTTTATCGAATGTCTTGTTCCATCAATATCATCAATATATAACTGTAAATCTCTAACATTCCTCGAATGAGTCAACGCTTTTGATGTAGATCCAGGTACATCTGATTGTAAAAACGCTGGTTTATTACTATATTTATTAGCTTTTGGCTCACATCTAGCACCCTCGATATCGCTAATATCATTAGTATTTTTAATAGCAAACCTTTTTTCTTTTGGTTTTTGATCAGGCAATGTTGATGCACCTAGTGATGCAATTGACATAGTGGTGTATTGGTCTTCATGGGACAACATCTTACTGTCTGTTTCACCCTATGAAACTTTCCGATCTCACAACTTTTTTGTGGGACCGCCCGTAACTGATTTCACACCTGGAGTTGCAAGGGAGAAGAAAGAGAGAAACGTTAAGCCTTAGCGAAGGAATCAATAATTAATATAGTATATACAATAAGCATCTAAAAACGATTATATGGAGGATTGTTATTGCCATAATTATTGTTAGAACCGCGTCCTCCACCTTGGTTAGATTGACCAAAAGCATTACCACCAGTGTTAGCGTTTGGTTGACCGTACATCATTGGATAACCACCATAAGCGTATTGTTGAGGATTTGGGTAACGATCGTTATTTTGGAAATAACCAGGTGCCATATTAGGATGATTAACATACTCATTCTGTTGACCAGTAACTGTTGTGCCTTTGTTTTGCTTAGCATTGTTACTACCACTGGCACCAGCATTACCAGTCACACTGTGTTGACTGTATGAACTATCACCGAATTGGTTAGATTGATCGTATCCACCACTAAATGCATTACCATACATGTAATTATTATTACTGCGAGGTCCAGCATACATATATGGATTATATGGATATGGATATTGCATTTGTTGGTACATCATTTGTTGCTGCATATTTTGGAACATTTGTTGCTGTTGAGCAGTTGCACCAGTTGGAGCAGTGTTACCAGCAACACCAGTGGTTGCTTGTGGTGCAGTTGAGTTCAATCCAGCAGTATATGGAGGCATTGGCATATATGCTGCTGGGTTCTCGAAAGGTTGACCATAACCATATGGAGTAGGGATAGAAGGGACAGCGCCACGAGGGAAGTTGTTATGCTGTTGGTTACCTTCATTTTTACGTGGTTGTCCTACTTGTCTCTGTTGTGATTGCTGTTTACTTTGAGATCCGTCTAAACCTGGTGGAGGAGTCATCTTGGAGTCAAATGGTCTATTTGCATTCGATATACCAACAGAAGATTGGAAAATGGCGTTGCTACTATTTGATAAATCGCCATTTGACCAATCAGCAGTATGACGGGAACTATCGGTAGAATCTTGACCGATATTCCAAGCAGGAGCTGCTGCAGTGGTGGATGATGAACCTAACTGATTTGGGAAATTGCCGAATTGGAAATCTAATTGTTCACGTTTATCTTCAATAGACGTGATCGATGATGGCAATGTCACAGGTTTAATAGGAGCACTACTTGCTGATTCCTGAGTGGCTGGTAAAGTACTTCTACTAGTGCTTGTGGCAGCTACACTTGGACGCTCAACAACTGCTGATGCTTCAGCAAAAGATAAAATTTGAGCACCAGCTGTAACATCTTGACTACTGCTACTACTACTACTTGCAGCATTTTCAACATTTTTACGAGGCTTGGATTCTCTGTCTTTTTTAACTCTATCTTTTTTTCCTTTGCCTTTGGCACCTGCTTCTTCAGCATTGGTGGTGACAGCTGGCTTAGGATTAGAAGCAGCAGTTGTGGCAGCAGCCGCAGCAGCAGCAGCGGCAGCAGCTTTTTTCTTTTCTTCCGATTCTTGCTTTTTCAACATATCAGCAAAACTTAATTGGTCAGAAGACTTTTTAGCACCCCATGCATCACCTTTAGAAACAGGGGCAGCTGCAGAAGGGTTAACAGTGGCTGCTTTTGGTTGCTCATTAGCTGCACTAGTCTTATTTTCTGATGGAGCAGTACTAGTAGTGGCAGCAGCTGGTGCAGGAGCAGCATTAGAACGTTTATCTTCACGTTTTGCGTTAGCAGGACGCTCGCCACGCTCTCCACGATCTCCGCGAGTGTTAGGTCCTTTACCACCTGATTTTTCTATACTTTTTCCTTTACGGTCTGAACTTTGATGTGCAGAACTTGATTCATTTTGATTTTGTGATTTTTTTGATTTTGAACTGACTGTCTGAAATTCTTCTTCAACTTGATTATCTAACCATAAATTTTCAAGTGCTCTTTCAATTTCACTTTTATTACCACTATGGGTATCAATTAACTTTTTAATTTGATCATCTGAAATATTTTTAGGCACAGCTAATCTTAAATCAGCGAACAAGTTACCAGTGTTAGCACCACCTTTACTGTTATTACTTTTTTTTCTATAATAATACATTCAATGAGTGAATAATGAATAAATAAAGATAAACAGTCAATGAATCGATGGTCATGCATGTCCGTGCATGCATTCATGCATGCAAAATAAGCACCATCCGCGAAATAATATCGATTCGTAGTCAATATTGTATCGCACAGTTCAATGACAAATAATTGAATGTAATTATTACTTACCCGCGAGACGCCATGATGTCGCTTTAAGAGTGGATTTGGAGACGATATTGGACTCGAATTCCCCCTTTTGTTCTATTTTCGAATCCGATGGATATCATTCAGGTTCCGCATGGATAGGGTTAGTTTTTGGCTAGATTTTTTTCAATAGAAAACAGATGCTGGTTATACAATATTATGTTGGAACGTAAATTAAATTATATTGAGTTGAAAGATTTTAAATATTAATTAAAATAATTCCAAATAATAATATAATATAATCTTTTAAAAATTTGTGTAATGGAAACTAATGATAATTTTACGCCTATCAATGTATTCGGTGCAAATTTCTAAAAGTGATTAAGATTAAAAAATGACAAAGATCCGATTTAATCAGAATTTTGGCGGCGATTTTTGATTTTCAAAAACACTTAGAACAAACAAATGGGTGATTTTGATATTTATGACTGGCCTCAAAGCGGTTTGGGTAAGAAATTGGCGGCGCTAGAGGAGACGATGCAGTGCTTGATATGCGGTGATCTTTATGATAATCCACATATCTTGGGATGTGGTCATTCTTATTGTTCAATTTGTATAAGAAAGCATTTAGATAAGGTGTTAAATACATCTCATTTGAACACACAGTGTCCGACATGCAAAGAAAAGGCTGAGGTAGGACATTTAAAAGCCGATAGACCACTAGCGATGGTTATAATGAATTACAAAAAAGTAAGAAATGAATTGTTGGATTTATTAAAAGGAAATGATAATAAAGACAGTGATAAAAAGAGAAAACGTAAAGGTGTTATTACTCATAGTGACGATGATGATAATGAAATGATAATATCAAAAAGTAAGCAAATTGAACGAATTCCACCTTTAAGTTTACATAATTTAACTGCATTGAAATTGAAACAACTTATTACTGATTTATGTAGTAAGAAATGTCGATATTCTAAACCCCGATTGGATGGTGATAAGGCAAAATTAGAAAGTAGATATCGCGAAATCGTTCTTTTAAATAATGCTCAGTTAGAAAGTTTAGAACCATTAACATTTGATGAAGTCATCGAACAAGTTAATGAAGCAGAAACATGTCGAGATAAAGCTAATAAAAGGTATAATACTAGTAATAATGAGAATGTAAAGAGTAAAGATTTCGCTGAAATGATAAAAAATATCAAAGAAAGACAAAATAGTACCAAGCCAATTGATAGTAATAATGTCGTTACTGCACCAGTGAAAAAAAATAATAAAAATCGTAATAATAATGATAAAATGGAAGTTACAAATGTAAGTGATATAAATTCTAATGCTCTAGAAAATAGCATAAACAATAAAGTGTTCGGATCTTGGAGAGTAACAATAAGTTATAAAACGAACAGTTTATTTTTTTATAATATTGATCATAATTATGGTCAGTTTGAAATTCCAAATGAAATAAATGATGAATTAAATGGTACTTTAATGTTAGAAATAGAAAAAATACAGAAAATGGTAGGTAAAGAGAATCATAATACTACACCAGCGACGAACAGTAGAGAGAATAATAAAACAACAACACAAAATGAAGATAATTATTTGCACTCGACACTGGTTGAAGATGATGAAGAAATGTTCCAGTCGTTTTCAAAGGGGGTCAAATCATCGGGGCTTAGTCAAACACAGACAATGACGTATAATTCTACTCTAGACTTGTTTAATGATGGTGACGATGATGGAGTTAAAGGAAGTTGTACTAATGAAGCTGCGGTTCAATGGGAATGTGCTTTATGTACATTAATTAATCCGATTCATGAAGTTAAATGCACTGTGTGTTTCAATCTTAATCCAAACCCTGCACCAACAGTAAGTACACGAAGTAAAAATAAAGTTAATGAATGGTCTGGAATATTAACAGCCACATCGCAGTCCTCGGGAAAAAAGAAGAAAAAATAAATTGCTAATAATTAAAATGTGTAAATAAAGATATTCTATTGATATCTCTGTAATCTGTTCTGTGTGTAAATGGCTTTGTAGTGTTGCATCTCATAAAGTCAGTTCCGATCGGCCGGTTTAGCGATGTGACAGTCTGTCGTATGTACAACTTGTCTGACCTTACGAAGGTATGCTCATTGGGTTGATCCTGCTTGTCAGCATGCAATTTGCACTTGCTCTGCGTTCATCCTCATGCAAGAACTTTTTTTCAACTCGATTAATGTCTAATGCTCGTGTAACATCAACTGGTATGTCACCACTCATTAACTCTCTCTTATTCTTTCACTCAATCTCTTACAAACACTTGCTCATTTATACCAGGTGTATCGCTTGATGTTAATCTAATATCATCGCAACCTGAATTAGTAAAAAGTCATTTAACTTCTAGAAAAGCATCAGAATCATTATTTAATGATTTAACAACAATAAGTGAATTACGAAGTAAACGTAACTTACTAATACAAGAAAGTGATGCAGCAAAGAATAAAAGAAAAACATTATCTGCTCAAATTGGTCAATTAATGAAAGAAAAAAATGAAATTGAAGTAAATAAATTGAAACAGAATGTGGAAGAAGCCAATAAAATAATTGAAACTACAGATAGTAAAATGGTTGAATTAGATGATAAAATGAATAAGCTATTTGCATTATTTCCTAATTTATTGGACGATAGAGTTCCTGAAGGTAATAGTGACGCTGATAATCCAATTGTAACTAGTTGGGGTGAAGAGAAAAGAAAAATCGGTGCTGGATATTTATGGCATGATGAAATCGCTACTAAATTAAATGGACTTGATGTAGATGCAGCTGCTAGAATATCGGGTGCTAGATTCAGTGTATTAAAGGGATCAATTGCTAGATTAGAACGGGCAATAACACAATATTTTTTAGATTTTCATATTAATAGAGGCTATACAGAGGTGTCCGTACCTTACATAGTGAGTAGATCAACACTAGAAGGAACAGGTCAATTGCCAAAATTTGAAGAAGATTTGTTTAAAGTTAGTCATAATGTTGCTGGTGAAGATGCGTTTTTAATACCAACAGCAGAAGTACCAGTGACCAATATATATCGTAACCAATTACTAGAAGCATCTCAATTACCTATTCATCTAGTTTGTTCATCACCATCATTCCGTGCTGAAGCTGGGTCATATGGACGTGATACAAGGGGGTTATTGCGACAACATCAATTTCATAAAGTAGAATTGGTTAAAATATGTTCACCTGAAACATCTGCAGAAGAACATGAAAAAATGACAAATGATGCAGAAGAATTATTAAAATCATTAGAATTACCTTATCGTAAAGTTTTGTTATGTAGCGGCGATATTGGATTTTCCGCAAGAATATGCTATGATTTAGAAGTATGGTTACCTGGACAACAAATGTACCGTGAAATATCATCTTGTTCAAATTGTCATGATTTTCAAGCACGTAGAATGTCATTACGTTATAGAATCAATCCGCAAGGCGCAAAGAAAGATGCTAATAAGAAGACAACGGCATATCCACATACATTGAATGGTTCGGGTGTTGCAGTAGGTCGTGCACTTGTTGCAATATTAGAAAATTATCAAAATTCTGATGGAAGTGTTTCAATACCTTTAAAATTACAACCTTATATGGGTGGAATGGAAAAAATAATGCCAAAATAAGTAACAATATGTTGTTTTTATAGAAATTAATGCAGTATAAGAGGTATTTAATAAGTGAATGAGTGTAGGTTGTTTCTAATAATGTAATCTAATAAATTTATGTAAGTGACTTTTACTTTTAAGTATATGAGTCACATAATACTACTATATAAAAGCTATTAAATTTCCTACTATATGCTTAATTACAAAAATAATGTATTTAAACTCCACTGTCTTTACCCCATTGGTGAGTATTAATTTCTTCTTCAATTTCTTTAGCAAGTTTAGGGAATCTATTTCTCAAATCACCAATTGAAGTATCTTTAGTGATTTTAACATTCTCAAAAGCGTCTAATTGTTTACTTAATTCCTGTAATTCGAGTTTTGTGGAAGCAACTACAGATTTTGCAACAGTTAACATTTCAGCACGTTTTTTAGCTTCAAAATCTGGTAATGCAGCAGTATATGTTGGTAGTGATCTATTTTTATATGCATTTTCTAATGTTGTGACAGCTGCTGATGTAAATTTTAATTTATTTTTGTATGAATTAAAATCAATAACTGCTGGTGATTTACCATATTTACCAGCGTTACTTGTTATTTCATTTGCTTTACCACGAAGTAAATTTAATGATCTTTTCACGTCACTAGAGTTAACCTTTGAAAGGATCTTATCCCAGTTGAATGATGACACCTTGGACACACTCATTTCCGGAATTGGCACTGACTTTATGGATGTTTTTAGGGTTTTTTGTCGGAAGCAAGTGATCAAGGGTAGGGTTAAAAAATAGACTCAAGAAGAAGAAACGTAAGATAAATTTAACTTGCTATTTATCGAGAAATATTTGAAATTATTAAGTTATTAGTTAATTAAACCGATCAATTAATTATAATAATTTCATATATAAAATATTATATGATTATGAATAAATCAATGTTATTTTCCTACTTTTATCTGTTATTCTTCTTTCCTCTACTACAACTATTAACTATCAAATTAAATTTGGAAGACAAAATTTAACCCTAATTGTTGTCTGTGTCGTAAAAACACCCCACCCGACAAAAAAACCATTGAAAACACGCAATACACGGTCCAGTAAACGATGAAGTTATTGTTTTTGGTCTCATTATTGCCAGTTGTAGTGGCATTTTACTCGGTTAGTTACCATTCCACTAGTGATAGTGATATCATTATACCAGATAATGCAGTATTTTATGAATCACCAAGCGCGGAACATGTAGCTGATATATATAGTCGTATTGCCGGATTACCACCTTTATTCAATGAAAACGAGATTCAAATGCCCGCTAGAAATGTATTTAGTAGTAGCAATAGTAAAGAAACACCATTATTATTAGAAATTCATGGTGGTGTCTTACCTAGAAGTATAGTACCAGTTATAAAAGGTGTTGCATTTAGTGATAATAATAGTAAGGGACCAGTATTGAATGATGTGGTTAAAGTACTTGAAAATAAGAATATAAATATAAAAAGTGATAAAATAATTGGTACTGAAGATTTAGCTAGTAACTTAGAAAAATATTTAAGTGAACAAGATCGTCCAGTTATAATTTTACATCATGAATCACCATCATCTCATCATTACATTCAAAGATCTTTATTGAATGCAAATAATACTAATTCTAACTCAACCTCTAATCCAACTTCTAATCCAGTTTCTAATTCAACAACTGTTACACCATTAACTGAATTCCAAATATCACAATATCAAATATGTTTATGGACTGGTATATTAATGGTTTGTCTTGTATATTCAGCTATATGTGGAGTATGCAATATGGAAGTAATACCAGACAGTATATTATTTGCTAAATTTATCTCAAGTAGAACTAGCAAACATGACTAATATAATATATGTAACTGTAAAAAAATAACTATATGATTGAAATATATTCTTAACAATTATACAATGACAATACTATAATGCAGAGGGATTTAAGTTCATAATTCTTTTTTACTTTTTATCATTTCCAGCAATACTATTTGATGTAATTTCTCGACGTTGATAAGCTGGAACCATAATTCTTAAACCAAAACCAGTGCAACAAAATTTATCACCTGGTATGATAGGGTGTGGACAACAAGCCTGAGGAAATTGACAATCTTGATCTGTTTCACAACTTATGGCTGAACCATCTCTTCTTTTAGCCCATTTTGGCCATTTTAATTTTAATTCTGGAAATACTTCAAAAAATCCAGGAAGATAAAATCCCGTACTACTCTCTTCCTCTTCCAAAAATTGTTCCCATTCCTGTTGTGTCATAATATTATTGGTGTCGTCATTCATGATGTCATTTGCTTTATTACCACTTACTTTATTCCATATTGACTGTAAACTATTTGTTTTATTTCTTAATTTACGTCGTTTATTAGATTGATCGATTATTTCCCATTTCTTTTTTATTTCTTCAATTTTAGTTTCTTCATTTATTTCATATTTTGCGCGAAATTCATTCATTATCCTAATTCTATTTTCTTCAAATTCCTTTTGTACAATTTCTTGTTGTTTTTGTTGTTCTTTATACCATTCTGGTAATGGTTTTGAAATCGATTCAGCAAAATCTGAATCAAACTTACTATTAGATGTTGCTATCAATGGAATCTTGTCTATCATATCGCCGTCATTAGCATTATCAAGAGTTGTGAATAATCGAAATATATAACTTTGTAATGATGACACTATATCATTTGAATTTTGTGATTTAGGTAGATGGCGTAATGATGATTGAATTGAAATCAAATGTCTCGGATAACCCACTACTTGGGTATGCAATGTTAACCCCACTAATGCGATAATATAAAAGAAAAACATACACTGAAACATCGTCATTATTTTTATATCACTCTATTACACCCGCTGATATTTTCCTCAGATACTCTCACTAAGTAAATTTATTCGATAACTTATCTTAATCACGGATGCTTTTCGCACGAGAATGACGTAAAGATTCTACCACAGTTCTTCAGAAGCTTCTTCTATCTCGCTTCTTCGTTTCTCTTTAGCGCACTGCTACGAAATGGGGCGTGGCATATTAGCCCGAGCCCTCCCAGGGTAAAATTAAAAAAGAGAATTAATGATTGAGTGATAGATCGGTGAATAATACTTAGTTTCGAGTTATTTAGTTAGTTACTTTGCTAATACATAATTTAAAATCATACATTATGCATCATTTTATAGGAAGCAAATCCGTTATGATTGTGTTCAAGAGGAACAGCGTTGATGGCGGGATGTTACAGTTATAAACTCCAAACTACATCCTATTATGCAATATATTGCATGCACTTAGAGTACTGAAATATACAAATATTCGTAGTGCTTACTTAATGCCATCATCAGGGCTGGACCTATGTATTGGATGTACTGCGGCGCGGGTCGCGGTCAAGGAGCACGTATTAACATTCTTGGCACTGTAAGGTTTGATTCATTTCATCATAGTAATCACAAAAGGCACCATGATTAATTCATAAAATGCTGTTATTATTATCACATTTTTTATCATCTAGGTAATGAGTACAATAAGTAATGAATTATTAATCGAAGGGAATTATATAGTCATTAAACTTTAAAACTCTCAGCAACATTATAAGTGATCGTCAAATAATAATTCAGACATACGCTTGTTTGTTATAGTAATCATGGAGTTTTTGAAATTTAGTGAGAAAAGAAGTTAAGATAGTTATATACCTTTTTATATTTGTTCAACACCATACATCTGAAACCCAGCAGTAACAGTTGTAATTGTTATCCTGACACTTCCTACTGAATCAGTCTATAAAAGAATATAGTTAGTAATAATGTATACGAAAACAACAACAAAAAATAATGTCATAATTTGTATTACCTTAACTTGGGATTTCATATAAGGTGATACCATAAGCTCCCTTAATTTTTTGAGATCTGGGACATTTGGTACCATAGTATCAACAAAACTTCCAAGTAAAGACGATGTTGGTCGCCATATTGGTACCTCAATACTATGTTTCCCTGGTAATGGGGGTAACCAAACATTTCCACAACCAATAAATCCTCTAGATTCTTCATTTGATTTATCCCAAACTTCACATACTATAAATGGCCATCCCTCAGTAGATGATGTCTCGTAAACAACATCTATTGGGTGATTAAGTACCGCTCGTCCTAGCCCCTCATCAAATAATGCTGATTGTGATTCACCAACATCTTCACCACTTCTTAGTGACCATGCACTTGAACCTGGGACTATTCCCCATGTTACAGATACAACCTCACTCTTACAGCAAGTACTGTCAATGGATCCGATGAAAGAAACCTCTGGCATTTAGTTTTGTATGAACTGTTGAAATTTGTATGGGCCCAAAAATTCAATAATTTTACATATATTAAGCGAATTACCAATGGAAATGGTTAGAATTATTGGTGGTGATCATCATAATCTACGTTACCTAAAAATACTTGACTAATAATTAATTGTAGATACCCATCTATTAATTGTAAAGTAAAATTCATATTTAAAATTCCTCTAAAGACTATTTCAATTGATTCAATTATTAATAAATACCTTAAGAAATATCCTTTTTATTTAAATGGTTTAAACAAATTGGTATTATTACCTTACCCTACCTACAAAATTATTTTGGAGAAAAAAGTAAAGAAAACTTGTGTTTTCGTGCTGTCAGTGCACGAAATGTGGTCGAAGTCAGTGAAAACGACTTGCTTAAGCCAGCCAGTGAGGCTTCAAAGTAACCTTAGGAAAAGTGTATTTGGTTTAAACTATGGTGAAGGTGGAAGATCATCGAATAGTGGTATAACTGCTACTGTATTTGGTGCATATGGATTTGTCGGCAGATATTTTGTTAATGAATTAGGTATACACTTGCCTTGTTAGTCGTTTATTTACATACTTTTGTTACTTACTTATATTACTTTCCTGACTTACAATTATATATTTATTTCTATAATTTTTCTAATAATATATTTTACTAATAGGGCAACGTGGATCAAGAGTGTATATACCATATCGTGGATGTGAATTAGAAGTACGACATTTAAAACCTATGTTCGATCTCGGGCAATTAGGTTTAATGCAATTTAGTCCTCGTGACGATGAAACAATAATAGAAAGTATGAAAAGAAGTGATATTGTTATTAATATGATAGGAAAACATTATGAAACTAAACATTTAGTACCTACTAAACGTAGTGATGGTAAATTATGTCGTATTAATTATAATTTTGAGGAAGTTAATGTAACAATACCACAAAAAATTGCTAAATTAGCTAAAAAAGCTGGTGTTAAATCATTGATTCATGTATCCGCATTATCTGCTGATCTAGAATCTAAATCCGTCTGGTCTCAAACTAAAGCGAAAGGTGAACAAGCTGTTAGAGCAGAATTTCCTGAAGCAATTATTGTAAAACCATCAAATATATTTGGTGCTGAAGATCGTTTTTTAAATTGGATTGCTGAAGCATCAGATAGATTACCATTTTTTCCATTAATAAATGGTGGTAGTGCATTAGTTCAACCTGTGTATGCACCTGATGTTGGTAAAGCATTGATGCAAATAGTGTACAGATATGATGAATTTGAAGGTAAAACATTTCAATTAGTTGGACCTGCTGAATACACTTACAAAGAAGTAGTTGAATTCGTTTCTGATGTTACAACAATCAAAAAACCATTAGTTGATGTACCAATAAATGCTGCCCAATTTGCAGGAAAATTTATTGAACAAACTATTTCACCATTTTTTTCACAAGATATGTTAGCGCAATTACAAGAAGATAATATACCTAAAGAAAATAGTGATTTATTAGGATTTAATGATCTTGAGATTGAACCATTAAGTATGGATAAAATGGCATTTGATTCTCTTCATCGTTTCCGTCCAGGTGGACATTTTACTCAGGTCGCTGGGTATTATTAGTAAGTCATTTACTTGTACTTTAAAGAAACTAAATTTAACTTTTAACTTTTTTTTTAATCAATTATATACAGTTTAGAAAAAAATATTGAAAATAAAAATAAAACAGTAATATCGAACAAATTATATAGCAACATTTCAAGTGCTTTATGCACTTTTTACGACTGAATAAAGTCGAACGATGAGATGTAGAAACACTTTCTACATTTTTTAAAGATTCTATATGTAAATCAACCAATATTAATTTCCTCTTTTAATATTATCGATACTGGTGAGGGAATATCATTCTGCTCTGTATATGTTTTATTGGTCGTATCAATTAACTGTAGATTAGTTTTAAAGAGCAACGGAGAAAGTGGAGTTGGTTTGATTACTTTATAATTTGCAAGTAGTACATGCAACGGTTTAAGTCCAACCACTGATTCTCCAGTTAAATCTTGGTTTTCTACACCAAACAGCTTTCGCTTCTTGCTAGTCCAGGTCGCAGTTGACATTTGGATTATAATTCAAATTTTATTACAACTCTACAGCAGTCGTACTTGAGCTTGCTGATGTGCGCACGAAAGGAGAGTTCCGAGTCCACTACCTTTTTTTTTTTCCGAGGTGTTTTCCAAAAAATTTCAAAGAATTTCAAGACAAATTTGACATCATGTGACCCATGCAACGTTTTGGAGGGAAGAGGCGAATGTTCAATAACATGTTGTTGCTCAATGTTACAATTTTAAAATAAGTAATCAGTAATTAAACATAATTCTTTGTTATTTTCCACAAGTTTTACTTGTAGTGTGCCGTCACTATTCAGACGCAATGGAATTACTGATTGTCCAATGATGCTACCAGTATTATCATCTTTATTTAATTCTTTACGTATAACTTGAGGTGAAGTAGTCATTAATGATTGAAATTCATTTATCACTAAGGATGATGAATCGTTTCCTTCTTCAATCCAATTCATTATATTATTCATAATAGAATTTGCTATCATATTTCTTACATTTTTTACATTAGTTTCATTATTTTCATTATATTGGCGAAGTTTATAATCATACAAACAAGTAGATTTTCTACCACCATTCTTACCATTAGTTTCAACAGTAGGTGCAGATCCAATATTGCATCCAATACCAACCAATACATTATTATTCTCAATTTCAATTAATACTCCACCAACTTTCTTATTATCAATTAATACATCATTTGGCCATTTTAATTGTACAAGATTTGATGCATCCGAATCTAATAATGATTGAATAGTTGGAGCTATTAATGTACCTATTCGTAACGGTATTAATGTCATTGGTACAGGCACTTTAGATAATGGAAATACTGCTGTCATATATAAATTATTGGAACCAGATTTCCAAACTCGACCATTAGTACCTCTTCCATTGTTTTGATTTCCAGTAATAATTGCAAAAATATCTTTATCATTATTTGTTTTATCACGCAAGATCTCTTTCGCTTTATCCATTGTTGACGAAACCTCATCAAAATAAAATATATTTGAATCTAAATTAGCATTATTATTAGCATTCATTGCACTGAAAGAATACTTCGCTAAAGTATTATACTTGAATCTAGCCTGTTTGGCAGAATACGCGAAACCTAAAAAATATATAGTGTAAATAAATGATTATAATTAATCAGCACATAGAAGATGTGATTTCATTGCGTTGAAGGTTCAGAGAGGGCAAGTTATACTATCTTCAAAGATATATCTCAGACAGTACGAATATCCTTAATCATCAATACCAGCAGCAACGTAAAACATTAGAATAGAGTAATAAATAGAAAAACTTACTTAGTTGGCAAGGTGCAACGATGAATGTATAAAGCAGCAAGACATTTGATCTCATGAAGTCTTCACTTCCATTACAAGTTACTTCATTGATGCATCAAATTTGGATGATTGAACTTCATTGAAGAAGTGACTGGAGGAATGGCGAGCTGCGCACTTTGAAAAAGGCCCTTTGGTATGAAACAACACTAGCAATTAAGTAAGCATCGCTAACAAACAGTAGGCGCTACCTGCATAATGAGTTTCTCAGATTTTCCTTAATTTTTAATATTAATATCTATTGGTATCTACACACACACATACTCTCTCTCTCTCTCTTTGACATGAAAACTGATAATGTAGCGAAATTATCATAGATTAATCTACATTTCCATTATTTAATAATCAAAATTACTACATTAACAATATCACTACCAATTAGGGTAAAAATTGAAATTGTCCGCATCACCCTCATCGCAAAATACAAAATAAAGTAAAAAAATGGCTGACAATGGGGTATTGACTCATTTTCACACACTCAATTCACTCCTGTTTATTGACTCATTCACTCACTCAGGTTGGTATCCTTGGAATGGAGGTTTATTTTCCCTCCATTTATGTCCGTCAAGATGAACTAGAGAAGGCTTATGGAGTTAGTGCTGGTAAGTATACCATTGGTTTAGGTCAAGATTGTATGGCATTTACTGGTGATCGTGAAGATATTAACTCTGTAGCATTAACAGTTGTGCATTCTTTACTTGAAAAGTATGATATTTCACCTAATGACATTGGAAGAATGGAAATTGGTACTGAAAGTTTAGTCGATAAAAGTAAATCTACCAAAACAGTCTTGATGAGTTTATTTGCTGAATCTGGTAATACAGATATTGAAGGAGCTACAGTTGTTAATGCCTGTTATGGTGGAACAGCAGCATTATTAAATGCGTTAACTTGGGCTGATAGTTCTAGTTGGGATGGCAGATATGCTATTGTTGTAGCAGCTGATATTGCAGTATATGCTGATGGTCCAGCCCGTCCAACTGGTGGTTGTGGTGCTGTAGCCATGTTAGTTGGTCGTAATGCACCAATAAAATTTAACTTGGCTAGTAGAGTATGTCATGCTACACATGTTTGGGATTTTTTTAAACCAAATTTAGACTCAGAATATCCAGAAGTAAATGGTACATTATCCCAAGCATGTTATTTGCGTGCTGTTGATGATTGTTACTCTAGATTTAATGATAAACGAGTGAAACGTGGTCAACCATTTGGTCTTGACAGTGTAGACTATTTCTTATTTCATTCACCTTATAATAAATTAGTTCAAAAATCATTTGGTAGATTAATTTATCACGATATGAGAAATGGAAAAATTCCTGCTGATAGTAAAATGAACGAATTTATGAATGTGCCATTAGAAAGTACTTATGAAAGCAAGGAGCTAGAGACTTTATTAAAGGGTTTATCATCAAAATACTATGCTGAGAAGGTAGCCATAGGCTGCGAGGTGTCCAAGCAGATCGGTAACACATATACTGCATCTGTTTGGATGAATTTAGCCAATTTAGTGTCAACATTGGGTTCCTCTTTAGTAAATAAAACTGTCACCTTATTTTCATACGGATCTGGTGCATTAGCCTCAATGATCGAGATATTACCAGTAAATACAACGAATGAAAGGTTCAGTTTAGAGAAAATCCAACGTAACTTAGACATTGCAACACGATTAGCTAGTCGTGAGAAATTATCTCCAAATGATTTAAGTATTGCATTAGAAGCCCGCGAAAAATCACATGGTGTTATTCCATTTGATCCACTATTCAGCACCAAGAATATGTTTGTTGGAACCTATTATTTAGAAAATATCAACACGGTAAAACACTATCAACTCTTTTATTACCCTGCCAAACATACTGATACCCTCACTCTCTTGATAGGTTTATGAACGTCAATATTTGCGTAAAACATCACCTCGTGTTATCAACGGTCCACTTATTGATAGAAATAATTCTGATGATTTTGGTGCTGATGCTGTTGGTGTTTCACTTTCATTTGATGAAGAAGATAAAGCAACTCCAACCAAAAATCAAGCTGATTTCAAGAAATTTCCTACTTATAATTCTTTTAGTTCAGTAAATTGTCATATTCCTACCGATCCAAGTAAAGCCGTTGGGGGATTAAAACGTAATGAAACATTTGTATGGGCAAGTGGCAGACAATATGTTAACGTAGTTGTTACTGGTGCTGCTGCTGCATTACCTGGACGAAATGGTATAGCAATTGCTCCTGGTGTTAATAATATGCAACGAATTATTGATGGTGAGAATTTTATTGAACCTATTCCTGATCCAGTAAAAGACAACATGCTTGATAAAAATGTAATTGAACTTATAAAGCATAAAGATGGCACGCAAGAGAAGAAGCATATAGTAGCACACGATCAAAATATCAATGTCAATGCATCCATTGGTACCTTTAACTTAGCACCTTATGGTATACCAGAAAGCATTGCATCTACTATGGACCGCGCTGTACAAGTTGCAGTTGCTGCTGGTTTAGAAGCATTGCGAGATGCACGTATATTAAGTGGTGAAGGTGAAAATGGTTGGGTGTTGCCTAAATCACTTCAAGATACTACAGGTGTTGTATATGCAACATCATTTCCTGCATTAGATGCGGCTATTGGTGAAGTCAGTAAATATTTTGAGTCAAGAAGTGTTAGTAATACTCATTTCAATGAAGTTATGTCTCACTTGCGCAGCCGATTAGCCCAACATAGTAGTAATAATATTTCCGCTGAAGTGGAGTCGGCGCTGCAGGAATTAGAACGTTTAAGTACTGATATAGCAGGAACTGAGACGTCAAGTAAATTTAATAAATATGAATTTGATCGAAAATTATTATTTAGAGTTTTAGTACTTGGTAATGCACAATTGGCACAAATAATTAAAGCTAGGGGACCAAATATGCAAACTAACGCTGCTTGTGCAGGTGCAACTCAAGCTATTGCATTAGCTTATGATATGATTCAAGTTGGAAGGGCAGAAAGAATGATTGTTGTTGCTGGTGATAACGCTGCATCAGATACCTTAATGCCATGGCTAGGTAACGGATTTAGAGCATTAGGTGCTGCTACTACTTGTGCTCAAGTACAATTAGCTGCATTACCATTTGATAAACGAAGATCTGGTATGATTTTAGGATCAGGAGGTATTGGTATGGTATTAGAAAGTGAAGAAGGTGCATTGCGTCGGTATAATGCAGCTGCAGCTTCTGGTTTATTACAACCTAAGTCATTAAATCGCCCATTCCGTTGTCGTTTATTAGGTACATTAATATCTAACAGCGCATATCACGGTGCATCTTTAGATCGTGCTCATATTGCCGCAGAAATGGAACGTTTTATATCTAGTGTGGAGAAAGAACAAGGAATTACACGCAAAGATATTGCATGCAATGGTGTTTATTTCTCTCATGAAACATCGACCCATGCATCACCAACCTCCTCATGTGCAAGTAACGAATTACATGGTTTACGACTTGTATTTGGTGAATATTTCAAGGAATTATTAATACTAAACACCAAGGGATTCACTGGACATCCGATGGGCGTCTCATTCGAAGACGTGGTGGCTACAGAGGTCTTACTAACAGGTCGCGTGCCACCTATTGCCAACTACTCTGTACCTGATCCTAACTTGGGTAACGATGTGAAATTAAGCAAAGGAGGAGTTTATCCTTGCAAGTATGCAATCCGATTTGCTGCTGGGTTCGGTAGTCAGATCGCCCTCGCATTATATGGTAAATAGACATATTTAGTTAAATACATATATATTAGTTATCCAGTTCCTCTTCAATGATTTCTTCGATCTCATCGTCGCTGCATACATATATCTCATCTTTTTCTTCCTCTTCTTCTTGTGCAATATCTTCATCTGTTCTTTGTTCCATCCATCCAAGCCATGTCATACCAGCTTCACGTGCGCGACTACATTCACGAGTATATTCAAGACCACTTTTTTGTGATTCATAGTGTGAAAAAAATAATTCACTGACAACATCCCTGGTATGAGGCTCTCGTATGTAATAAACATCTGTTACTAATGAATCAGCAAAACTAAACTTACGACCTTTACTGTTGCAATTACTTATGCGAGTATCACTCCTTTTCAATATCCTATCAATATCCATACTACTCTCTAACTCGTCAAAATCACTATTGTATGTATCCAATTCCTCCGGTACCTCATAGCCTTCATCCTCACTATTATCACCTGTCAAATATGCGATACCACGATTCTTTTTATCAACTAATTCATCTGTAACAACATCATCATCATAGTCATTAGTTTTACGTTGAGAGTTCCACTTATTAGTCTCAATTGATGACATATTTTGATCCGGCGAGTCACTACTGCGCAAGGAATTACTAAATCGATACCTTTTTGTAAAATCTATGCCACTAGCAGTGGAATTAATATCTAAATCAGGAGAAATAGTTGGTGGGGACCATGAAGATTGTTTCAATTTAGTTAATGGTGATATTGGTGATTGTGGTATATCTGAATCAGATACTCCGTCATTATCATTCCAAGAATTTGAAGGTGACCATGAATTATTTCTATTATTTCCTAAATCACTTACAGGTGATCTTGGTGATGCAGATTTTGGTGATGCAGATTTTGGTGATGCAGATTTTGGTGATGTAGATTTTGGTGATGCTGATTTATTGTGGCTCCTCTTGCCACTAGATGGTGGAGTTATTACTTCTTCTGCTAATTGTAAAACTCTATCTAAGTGTGGACTATGCAGCACTTTATCATCGTACAAATCAATATCATCATCGACTTTACTATATCTATCAGGTGATTTTATATTACCTTTCGTAAGTGGTGATAATAGTTTACCAATTTCAGTATTATTAAGTGGTTTTGTTGCTTTCAATACTTCATCTGAAATGTTAGTGTCACTTTTACTTAGTTGACTGACACTTGTACGAGAACTACTATTACTACTTGCTAATCCTGACTTTTTCTTCTTCCTCTTACTATTTATTTGCGTTGGCTCTGATTTTGAGTATCTTATAGGTATACTACTACTAGTAGTAGTAGCATTTTTACTACTTTTCGTAGTAACACTCGATGTTGATTTTTTATTAACTGCATTTTTAGATCGTAATTTCGCTTCATTAATTTTATTAACAATTAGCTCTTGAATCCCAAATTTCTTGACAACAACCTCAATTGCCTGATCCAAATAGTAATATTTTCCACGTTTTATCACTGAATCATCTACTAAATCTGCACCTCTAGGTGGTGATACAAGTTTCGAGGTAATTTTTTTATATTCTTTATTAATTTCTTTGATTATATCATTATCTGACACTATTGATGCCACCAATCTACTCCCAATTGTCGCTAATGTGGCCATGCTCTCCTATTTGTAGAAAAAAAATCACACTCCAAGAAGTCTTGAGCTTCTTCCTCGAATCCTTTTCTGTTCCTTTTGCAAATTTGTTTTTGTATTTTTGTTCTTTGAAATTTTGTTCTTCCTGTATTTTGTGACCTGCAAATGAATCAGTCCAACTTGCGCGGTAACTATACCATATACTCAATATAAGAAAATTAAATGATAGATAGTCTACTTCCATAACACTTTATACTTTATATCGTCGTTTTTGTTTTACTTTTCATTGGACCATCAACCAATACCGGTATCACAAGTGATGATCCCCATCGCCAATAATGCGATTTGTGCGAATCATTCGGTGTGTTTTCTAGTGGTTTAAGAGTATCTGGGATAAGTAAGCTATTGATTGTATAAGTCATCAGTGTTCCATCAAAATATTCGATAATTAATGGCAGCAAAAAAGGTGAATAAAGGTAGTTTGGTACAACAAATTGCCGAATTAGAGCAAGAGATAGTTAAACCTCGAGCTTGGCAATTAAATGGTGAAATTAAAGGTTCTGTGCGTCCAGAGAATTCGTTGCTAAGTATAGTTGCCGATGTTGAAAAAGGATCGAAACAAGTTCCAATAATATCACAAGAATACACTAGTACATTGGAAGATTTAATAAAAAAAAGAATAAAAGATAATCAATATGATGATGTAGTATTGTACAAACCAACTATTATAAAAAAGAACACAAATGATATTGAATTGTCACAAGAGAAGGATAAAACTGGTTTAGGTGAAATATATGCTGAAGATTTTATGAAAAAAACAATGAATATAACTAAGAATAGCAGTAATAATGACTCAAATAAGGTACTGTTAAAAGAACTATTTCAAAAAGTATGTCGTCAATTAGACAGTTTAACACATTTTCATTTTACTCCAAAACCTGTTGTTATTGAGCCAAGTATAAGTGTTACTGCTGCATTACCATCTATTGCATTTGAAGATATAGGTGTAAATGCAGAAAGTTCTGCTAATGCTGCAGCTCCCGGTGATATACATCGTAAAAAGAAGGGTAGAGATGCTGCACTTGTTGCTGATGCAGAATTAACTAGAGAAGATAGAAATAGATTAAGATTAGCAAAGAAAAATAAGAAAAGGAAAGAAAAAGGTCTACATGCTCCTACTAGTAAACAGTTGGAATCAAATGAAATTGATAATATATTCCGTCATGATAAGAGAGTTGTCAGTGGTAATGTGGTTGAAAGCAAACAAGTTGATTATGGTAATTCATCTAATTTCTTTAAAAATTTAGATAATCAAGTTAAAGATGAAGTAAATATTGTAGCCAAAAAGAAGAGAAGAGAATGAAGCAAATAAATGTACATTAATTATAAACTAGCTATTATATTCTAATTTCATCTGCATTTTAATGCTTTCTACTACGCTTCTTGTTTTTAATTTTACTATTACCACTATTCTTTTTCTTTCCATCTTTATTCTTCTTTGAAGGAGGTGGCACATCTTCATCTTCATCTTCTTCCTCGCCTTCTTCATCATTATAGTTATTATTGTCATCTTCATCGTCATCGTTATAATCATTATACTGTTCATCATCCTCTTCAATATCGTTAAATTCATACTCTTCACCATCATCGTTATCATCATTTATATCAATATCTTCATCATAGTTATTCTCATCGTCATTGCTATTATTATCGTGATTTCCACTATTTTTATCATCCTTATTTCTTTTATTATCTTCTGTTACATAACTTTTGGCTAATTTACTTGATTTCTTTTTTAAATGACGTATTATTGGTTTATTTCTTGTTTGCAAAACCTCCCATAAAGTCACGCTATCCGGACTAGCAGTAATGGGTAAGGCAGTGAAAGGACCAAACTTTCTTGTCGTTGTGCATGCATAATTAAATATATTTTTTATATTATCATAATGTTTCATACTATTTTCTTTTGATGGAACACTAAATGAATGAACCGATACAGCATTCACATCATCATATATTTGCTCAGTGCTTGTTACATGTACTTTCTCTTTCGTCGATTCTTTCTTATTACCTTTTCCCATCTCTTATTTTATGTTCGTAGGTATTATTTACTCTAACCCACTGGTAATGGCACGATTTTCAGCGAGTCGCCGCTAAAATGGTACCGGCACCGTAGGTGTGGACTCCTTTCTGAAGTGTGGCGAGGTTAATGCGTCATCAGAATATTGAATCAGGTCACTAGGAAGAGGTTATACAAATATTCATTAAATACAAAGATTATTTCTTTCTTATACTCTTAAGCAACACATTTGTTGCTTTCTTAACGTTGTGATACAATAGCACGGTATTCGCAACTGAACTATCTGATTCCCCACTTATTTGTTCACGCTCCTCGAATATTTGATATGCCTTTTGTGTGCATAAGTAAGTAAGTGAGTAAGTAAGTGAGTGAGTGAGTGAGTGAGTGAGTGAGTGAGTGAGTAAGTAAGTAAGTGAGTGAGTGAGTGAGTGAGTGAGTGAGTGAGTGAGTAAGTGAGTGAGTGAGTGAGTGAGTGAGCGCATACCTTGACGAATGAATCCCTCGTGCCCTTTTTAAATTCTTTTTTCTTTAATTTCCATTCTTCAAAATTTAACATTTCCTCGGTAAAAGCATAATCACTGTCCGTTGATGTGATATGGTTCCTCTGATATTCAGCATAGAGGGTGTTATCATCCTCTTGCATAATTTTATTGGAAATTGATTCTACAGGAGCTACTGGGTTAACTAGGTGGTTGTTACACGCGTTATCGTCATGAATGACTAGGGTTGGGGATTCTTGGAATTCGATTACACTTTTCCTGTCGATATTATCCACATCATATATTAAATCGAGTGTCATATCACTTACTTTTTCTTCTTGTTGAGTTGGTAGTAGAGGATTCTCTACTATAAAGCTATCACCACAACTTAAACCCGTCATTTCTATAGGTTCAGGTTGTATTTTAATCCATTTTGCTGCTATTGCATCATTTCTATTCATTATTATTTCTAGTTTAATAAAACCAAAGTAATAATAAGTGCGTGATGCATAGTCCACGTCAACCACTTGCTGTTCAACCATTATACGCTCTTTATATAAGCTACCGATGCAAACTATATCAATTACTCCGAGAATAGACATATGGTAGTAATAACTATCAATAAACCGTAAAATTGCTTTAATAATTCCAATTATAACGCCATAAAATTGTACAAATAAGAAGAAATTAACAAGAATAATAAGGATATTACGATCACTACTGAAGAGACACGCAATGGTCAAGGCGCAGCTCATCACCAGCATGATGGGGACAATAGCCAGGCGACCAAGAAATATAACTAAAGAATTATATTTTCCATATTTTTGTTGAAATTCTACTGTCTCAGTGAATGGGCAAACATATAAGTACTTCAGTAACAGCCCAACGGACACGGCGCTCGGTGTGATGATGAACAAGTTGATAAATGTGCCCAATCCATGACCATCCAACCTGAAGTATTGCAGCAACGTGTTGGAGAACTGGTACAATACAAACACCGCAACATCCTTGCCGATATAAAGGATGCGCGTACCGTGCGCCCCTAGCTTGGACCCGTCCATGAAGTAGAAGCACGAGAATAACGGATGGTTGTGGCAGATATAGAGAAGCATGCACTCCACACGTCCACGTGGTAATACAATTGGGTTTCTACAAGGAATGTTTATAGTTAATCCTTCGGGATATAGAAACGGAGTGCAACCCAAAAGTGTTCGTTGCTGTTGAACGTATTCACGATAGCCCTTCGAGTATTTATCATCATTCTTGGATCCAAATACGCTATCTAGGAGGTTATTATTCATATTAATACCATAAACTCTTGACAGTGATATGTCATTCTTGGTGGAGGAGATGCTGGGATTATTTCGCATACTTGAAGCTGCTCTCACTAGTTTCAACTTTACCTCCGCCTTCATCATCGATTGAACAGACAAGTTCGTTCTATACAAATCTGCTACTACACTCAAACTATTCTCATTAGTTGGAGTTACCTCACAATTCACTACGTGCACTTGTGATTCATAGGACGTGTCGTACAACTTCAGTGACGTGGACTTGCCATAACCAGTAAAAGCAAATAGATATAAGCAAATATAAATTATAATGAAATAGGCAACAAATGCACCAAGATAAAACTTTATTTTTGCTTTTGCTACTTTATTATTGAGTGGTTGCTGGAATATATTTGCTACGGTTAAATCTTGTGACGTGGGTAATGAAGTGGGTGAAGATGTGGGCGATGATGTGGGTAATGAAGTGGGTGAGGACGTGGGTGATGCCGTGCTGAAGATAGCATAAACAGTCGTCATTGACTGCATATTACTGCTACCAGCAGTTGGAATAATAGAATGCAACTCACTGTCGAATCCCCCGTTATACATAGACTCATTCAATGAACTAATAAACCTGCTTGTAGCTTCGTTGACATCGTTGAAAATATAGGTGGCAGTAGTAACACTATAAGTAAGCAACAGTCCTTCCGCCGCATTCGCTGCCTGTTTGGTAAATGAAGTGATAAATGACCTGCTGCTTGTGCTGGTATAATTAACGATAGAGATTATATCTACATCGCTAGTTTTCACGTCATACCCAACGGTATTCACAACACACTCAATGAGTGCTGCGTTATTATTGATCTCGTTACTTTGATACTGAATAGTGCTTATTCCAGTGAAGAATTGATTCACAATAAAGAATACTCTGACACTTGAAGTATATGTTGGGAAATATGTTGGGGCAGATGAAGGAATAAACGATGGAGATGAAGTTGGAATAATTGAAGGCACAAAAGTAGGTTGATATGATGGAGTGGCAGATGGTCGCATAGTAGGTTGATATGATGGTGATGAAGTTGGAATAATTGAAGGCACAAAAGTAGGTTGATATGATGGAGTGGCAGATGGCACTTTGCTTGGATTAACTGTTGGTTTAAATGAGGGTATAGTAGATGGATTACTTGTTGGTATGTAACTAGGAGTGTAAGACGGAAGAGAGGATGGTGATGTGGTAGGAGTAGCTGTTGGTGTATATGTTGGAGCCTTTATAGTATAGCCAAATTGAACTTCAGTCAGATACATTTGGAACAACGATTGTGTATTTGTATTTAACGCACCACTCATATAAACTTGCCACTTTTGGGATGATACTGAATTTTGAAATGTGGCATTAAATAGTGGTGTATATCCTCCAGCAGTAAGGGAACAGGTATTCGTAACGTCTGAACTAGTGATTTTGATATATGTTCCAGCAGAATTTACGTAATTGAGATAAGCAGTTTTAAATGCATACCATGAATGTCCAGACATGCGCCATGCAGAATATGTTTTATTAGCACCCATATCAATCGTAAATGTCCATGGTCCACCTCCACTATTTGGTCCTTTGAAATCTATAGCCTTCCCAGTTTTATCGCTTGATGTTCCATCATATACGTAAGAGGTGGTACAAAGATCGTACGTCGCACAGTACGAAACCAATGATGAATATTGTGGCACTGTCCAAGCAGAACCAGCACCTGACACCCAATAGGTTGTGGAGCCATCAGTGTTTATTACTGTTTCAACAATGGTTTCACTTCTACTACCACAAATAAGTAGCAGTACTAATAGAATCAACCAAATCATATCCTACTGTAAATAAAACTTAACTCTCGTAACAAATGTGCTCATTTTAGTAAAGTATTCATTTAAGTTAAGGAGAAATCAAGTTAGGGAGGGAGTACTTAAAGTTTTCCTTGAACTCGGAATCAGGAGGGATTAGTGAAAAGCCCGGTTTAGACTTAAGTCCATCAGTAGTTCAATAAAATCTTGTCTTACTCACATTAAGTGGCTGATTGATTAAATCCACCTGTCCCTCTACTGGATCTGCTGATGGAGTGCCGAGTGTATGAATACCCAAGTCGGTCCCGAACAAAAATTCATATTTTAGGTAGATCGAGGAAGTCTGGTAAAATAAAAGTGCCATTATAGCTTAATTGAAGTTACACTGAGCATAGGAACTACAAGTTATATTATGATGTGTTATGTTATGTTTATTATGTTAATTGGCTTTTTAGAAGACTCCAGTGTCAAATGCCTTTGGAAGGGAACCTTCAAGTCCGGCGTTTTCGAGGATACCTTTTCCGTTGACAAGCTCTTGCACTAACATGCCAGCGACTCCTATATTAAAATGGTTATTAGAATAGTTATTAGAATATTTATTGCTGAAAATTATTACCAATCATGGCAAGGCGACCGTTGTTGATCTCCTTGGTTTGTAATGCTGCTAACTTCTCTGGATCCGAAGGCTTTAATGAAAGTGGGTCCCAGTTTAGATCACCAGGGGTGATATCATCTCTCACTTTGCCGTCAGCCCAGTTTCTTTGGACTCCAAGGCCTTCGATGATTGAGATTAATCCGACGATGAAAAAGGCAAAACCGAAACCAGTAAGTTGATCGGCTTCTTGGAATTGGTAAATGGCAGGACCAACGATCTTGTCACCATATAGTGGAGTTGAGAATTCAACAGCCTCACCAACAAGGATGCCGACAAATGCAAGCATGCAGACACGACCATGCTTTAACTCAGCCTCACGAAGTCTGTTAATTTCCTTAGAATCAGCGTTCTTAGCCAAGCCTAATAGGTAGGTCGTAAGAAATGGTTGGTAAAAAAAATAATGATTTTTATCATTGGTGTTAATGCTATCATTGTCACAAACACAAGTTAATCAATAATTGTAAGTATTGTTACCTAGAGGATCGAAGAATCCGAGTGGTCCAGTGATTCCTGGCAAGTCTTGCATAGCCATGGAAATGGAAGTGCGAGATGCTCTTGTTGATAATGGTGCAAAGCCTAGAGCTGATGCAATGACGGCGAAAAGAATGATGGCACGGAATGACATTTTGTTTATTGCTGAGTGAGTTAGTGAGTGAGAAAGCATAAATGAGTAAGTGAGGGAGTCAGCGTGAGTAAATGAGTGAGTAAGAGAGTGAGTGTGAGTAAGCGAGTGAATGAGTTAGATGCCCAGTGAATGAGTCAGTAAGTTGTAATTGATTGAGCGATTTTACCTTTCTTTTTGATGGTGATATTTGAGAGTGTTTTTGGATTTTTTTGTGTGACTCAGCGTTTTGCACGGCGGATGACGAGAGAGGATTCAGGAGTGCCGGCCTAGGAAAAAATTACGTCTAACTTTGCACGCTATAATATTTACATTCATCAACTACCAAAATATCCAAAAGACTAAAATTTCAGGTTACAAATGGATTGATTATTGTGCACGCTAAGTTTTAATTTTGTTGAGCTATGGTTGATACAGTAGTAGAAACTTGAAATAGTTGATATCCAATAATCGCTCTGACTATATTTATGTGAATTTAATAATAATATATATTTAATTGATAAATTTATTTCATTTGGTTCCTGTTCCTGGTGCTGTTTCATATAAAAAAAATCAGAAAAGAATCAACATAAAACGTGCCAACAACAGTGCTTTTTAAAACGTGATTAAACCAAAAGAAAGAACTGTTTTTCACGAATTTAATACGTTAATAATTATCAATTAAGTTAACATGTGGCGCGGTCATGAATACGAACATAATCAATACGGTGATCAGTTAGAGGCTTCATGTCGACGAGACTTCTTAGGAGGCTTATTTTATTCTGGTCGTCGTGAATATTTACATGAGAATGAAAAATGTAATTCCTTAGAACCACCGGATGAATTTAAAACCAAGAAACAAATGAGAAATGAATTAAAAATAAAAAAATCTGGTGGTATTGATTATACAAAGATAAGAGATTATTCTAATCAAACTGGTACTAATCAATATGATCAAATACTTACTAAAAAGGAAAAAGATAATGCAAAAAAATTACAAAATATACAAAAAAGAAATTCTACATTACCAACAGTGATTGAAACTTTTAGTAGTTTAGATCCTAATGATTGGGTACAAGAATTTCAAGCAGGAGTTAAAATGTGGGTTAATCATAATACTGGTGAAGTAAGTGAGGTATGTCCTTGGGAAAAATCAACATTTAGTAGTCTTGCATCAACAAATAATAATGAAAATGTTATATCCGAAGAAAATGATATATTTGATACATTAGATTATGAAGATGAAAATTATCAATTTGAAAATGCTGAAATAAACGAAGTGTTTAAGTCAATGGATAAGTTGAAAAGTCCCACCGGGCGGTTGTCACCGCAATTATCACCGGTATTAACTGGTAATAAATCGATGAAAAAATAGATAGCTGATAAAATTGTTCCAAAATGTGTAACTATGTTAATATATACTCATTCATTCATCTACATTCTTAGTTGCTTGATTTGCTTGATGAGCTCAAGAGGGATTTCCCTCACAGAATAAGTTGTGTTATCACAAGTGTGACGTTATTTATATTTTTACAATAATTACAAGTTATATTTGTAGTAAGGTATTCGATGCGGTAGAAAGGAAACCGGTGAAGAGTCCAGTGATGTCATTCATAATATCTGCATAAGGAAAATATGAAAATAACAGTAAAAAAATCAAAAAGAAATATGCAATTTTTCTTGTTTCTGTTATATCTGTGATATTATCAACGGCTACTTGGTTCTCACCATTATTACTACATACTTGGGACGATATTACATAGTCTAAAAACAATCTTGTTCGAAGCATTTTAATGCCCGTTAGAGCAGTACTAAAGTTGAATAAAGTAGGAATTATATATAATAATTTTAGAAGAGAAGAAATAATTGTAAATAAAAAGAAATTTTCTCTTCCTAATACGGCATACGTCATTTTACTACCAGAGCTATTGTCTAATGGTATCAACTGCAGTGTTGATGCAATGAAAGATAACCCGCCAGCGATAGCTAGCCAGTGCATGTGGATAAGGGTATCAACTCCCTTGTCTATACTAGAATCACTGAGTATAGTTGGGAAGTTGTATAACATTAGCTCCTCAATTATTTTATTCGTGGTTAACAGAGTCAGTGATATGGTGGGATATGTCTGCAGCACATCATTAGGAGTAATCGATGTCAAGTAGATACCGGCAACTAATGCGGTGATAGATGCAACTAGGGAAACCATAATACCAGCAAATGAGGTATCAAAGATATCATTTCTAGATTTTGGCATGTTTAAGTAAGTTGAACGAGTGCCAAAAGTGAATACCGACATGGTTGGAATCAACAACGACGTCATATCAATACCTTTCATTTTCGCAATGATTTTTTCAACTAAATTAGCAAATGATGGTATTGCTACTGGTGCAATTGCTAGTGGTAAGAAGTCATCTGGTACACCGTTTACTGCAAATTCACCATTTTGAAACAAGTTAAAACATCCAGCAGCATATAATCCCGATAACAGAATAGATCCGGATGTTAAAAGGTTCGCCCAAACCTTGCCACCTCCTTGCCCTTTACTCATCTGTATATTAGTGTTCCAAGACGAAGGAAATACTACAACAGCAGGTGTGGAACCTAATATACTTTCAAGTGCAGCCTGTTGCATGCCACCATCTAAAGAAGGATATTTTTCATTCATTATTATTGTGTATTTTAATTCTTGGCTTAAATCAGATTGTAAATATTTCTCTTCAATCTTTGCGGCTAAAATACTTGTATCTTTAATCATTGAATTTCCTTCAAATATAACGGCTCCTTGACTCTTAATAACTGCTGTGACAGTAAACACATCTTTTAATATTTCAACTTGAAATCGTCCGGCTCCTTCTTTACTTAACGCGAGTCCATTCCTTCGTGATGCAGGCTCAAAATAATCAACTATTAACCGTTCTGCACTAGAATTGATCGCCGACTCTTCCTCTGCTATTAGCTTGTTATCATTAGACAAGAAATTCATATTCATGATTGAAGATACATTCATTGAGTTGAATAAATCAACGGCAGTAGCGGGACTTATTGCACTCGACGGATCCAATGATTTAATCATACGAGTGGAGATATCACTCTCACTGTTTGCACCACAAAACAGCCAAATATACTCAACTGTCTCCATGATATCCTTTACTTTAGTGTTGAAGTCACTATTCTTACTTGTATTATCTAAGTGTGGCAATATTGCCAGAACCCGTTTTAAACCATAAATAAAAAAGTCTTTGTCTGCTTCAGAGATATCTGTGACTTCTGGTGCGTTTAGTTTAATATCTTCAGCTCTACTTAATATTTTTGCTAATAATATTTCTATTTCATTCAATACATCATTAGCTTCCTCAGTTGTGATTGTTTCATAATTAAGATCCTGTTGCAAAGGTATAAGGTCTTCGTCAACATATTCTACTTCTACTGGGCTGAATTTATCACTCAATCCACTGGATATTATAATTCTATTGTACCTAGTAAGCATTTTTGCTTCAATATTACTTAAATCATTAAATATCGATTCTAAAAAATTTTCTTTATCATATGAACTTGATAATACTGAAGGTGATTCAGCACTATTCAGAGAAAGGGACTCAATAGTCTCTGTTGCATTCGTTATTTCTAGAAGTAACGCTAATTCTAAGATTTTTTTATCAATTAAATCATATGAATTAGTATTTAATATATTAGGTGCTAATCCCTTTATTATCATACGAAACCACCAAGGTTTAAGTCGGTTGTATAGCTCATCAATCGTAGGTAAATACTTGATGTCATCATCCTTACTATATGATAAATCATTAGTACTCTCTGATTTTATATCAGTAACAGAGGATACATTTAACTTGTTTATGATCATATTGATACGATTGGTAACATAAGTAGTATTCAAATCTTTATCATAGTCAAGCATATCATCTTGTGCTATTTTAGTATATGATGTTAATAATTGGTCGCCAAATGTCGTCACTTTACTTGCAGTTGTATCACCACTTAATTGATCAAGTAAACGTCTTTTCTTGGTTGATTCTAATGTTCGATCAACAAGAACTGATTTCTTAGTATCATTAACTATTGTTGTAACATCTTTTACTTCGATTAACTTATCAATAGTTGCATTTTTTAATTGATTTGCATTTTTTTCTATGACAATAGTACTAATAAATCCTTTATTACCATCCGATGATGTTCCCATCTTAACATCATCCAATGTGCGATTCATCGCTTGTAGTAGCTCGAATTCCTGTGCCTGTGAAAATAAAGAAATTAGTTAATGCATAAGTAAGTAAACATGTAAGAAAATAACCTCAGAACGCAATTTTTTTGCATTATCTAGTAAATTATTAATATTTAATTTTATTTTATCATCTTTACCACTTAATAATTCTGTTGTCAAACGCCTTTTATAGCGCAACTGATAGTGATAGCCAAGCGAAGCTGAAAGCGCTAGTAGCAGTAACAACGCTGCCCGCTGCATTGTTTCCGTGGATTTATTGCTTTTCCTCAAAAAATTCCAAAAGTTCGTACCGAACTTCCACCTCGGTTATTCTTGATCTTTAATTTGTTTGTTAAGATTACCTTTTCGATTCAACGCTACAAATTAAATAATGCCAAACTTATTATTTTTACTTTATTATTCATTATTTATTAGCATAATAATTATAGCTTAATATTTATTTTGCGACATTTTTTCCGAAATAATTCAACAAATTAAAGACATATAAGTGCACCATACATTTTACTGTCAAATACAAGTTGATTAATAATATCAAACAAAGGTGTCGGCATCTTTGCTTAAGGGCCGGAGAATTTTCTTTGAATGACTCAGAGAAGTACACTGGGGTATAAAATATCGTACATCTCTGCAAACTAGAAGCACAGACAAGGAGAAAAGGTTGTTTAATTGAGAAGAACTATGCCAGTTATCAGTATTTCGTATGTTCTTCTAGTGTCTATAGCAGTCATACTCTTTATCTTGGGTGAGGTCTCATCAATTGTTCTGTCAAAACAACCAGTTAATCAGACTAATGGAAAAAATATAAAGAAGATAAGTACAAGACAATATAAATGGGAATTAGATACGCAGCAGATGATTAAATCAAAACCATTTGTAATTAGTCCAGATAAACTAATCGCTCGTTGTAAGGACGTAGTTGATAAAGGAATTGGATTAAAAAGAAATGAAGATCTAGCCGATGACTTTGTCTTCCAGTTTCCGATTGTAGGACCATTATCTAAAACAGAGTACCTTAATGCAGTTGGTGGATTCAGTTTAGGTACGATGTTTCCAGGTTTTGATGAAGGTTTATACTATGATTTTCGTGTTGATCCATATGAGACCAATAGAGTTTGGTTCACAGCTGTTTTTCAAGCAACTCATTCTGGAGATGGTCCCTTTGGCAAAGCTACCATGAAAGAAGTTGAATGCCCACCACAATCTATCAGTTTAATATTTAATAAGGAAGGAAAAGTTACAAAATATACTGGGGGCTATGTAATGGACAAACAAAGAGGTAACTCCGGTGGGTTGGGTGGAATTTTCGGTCCTTTGTATGCTATTGGAAAGCCTCTTCCTTTCCCTGAGGCTAGACCCTTCAGTCCATCACTACAATATCGTGCTTTTAATTTCATTGGAACGTTAGCCACCAAGTTCAGCAAGGTAATTGCAACAAAATAATGATGAATATAATGTAATTTCATAACTTAACTAAATAAATTTCAAAAGTAACTAATTTGCATCTTCCTTCTGTAAATGTCTGGGGGTGTGGGAGTCAAGTCAAGGATTTCTACCCGGCCCATAAGAGGAGTGAAACAGACACCTTCGCTAGACCTCTGCTTCAGAGTACGTAAAGTAATGACGCAAACTTTTAGAATCAGATAGTCTAGTAGAGTTAGAATATGCAGTCATCTATGAGTATTAGCTCGCTAGGATCATTAGGATCTACCTATTCACATGTAGGTGCTGGAGAAGAAAATAGTGAAATGGTACAGGAGGTTTTTGATTTTACGAAAGAAATGAAGATGAAAGATCGCAAAAGGCGGATATTTGGAGCTCAAGTAGTTCCTTATAAAGGAGATATCTTGCAAAATCAATTAATACAATCTTTAGAGTACAAAATGAGCATATCGAAACAGCAAGCAATGGATCAACTTATATTAGTTAAAAAATATGAAAGATCTATTCAACAATCAAAAGATATCGAAAACAATTTGAAATCAAGGTTAAGCAATGCCAAATCAAATCAACGCAATCAAAACTTTATAGAAAATAGTAAAGATATACGTTCAATGGAACAAATGTCTGACTTACCACTTGGGTATGGTGCAATATTAGTAAATGTTATTAATAGTTATGATGATACAGAGTTTGTGCATGAATTATCTCAAATCCCGGAAGAAGTAAAACGATCGTTAGCAATAGACATGTTTGTGCAAATAGCATTTGTTGCAACTGGTAATCAATTAAGTTATTGTGATGCATTAAATCTATATAATATATGTCAATCACGTAATCGTACTAAGAAACCGCAAGATGATTTTATATCATGGGATCACTTGGCATTATTGTTGCGTAAACAGGTTCAACTTATACATTTAGTTAAATCATTACCATCACAAAATAATATTCTACAAAGTTCAAGTAAATTTAGCTCGAATAACAGTGTGGTTAGCAATAGAAGTGCGTCATCTAAGAAAACCTCCGTCGTTTCCTTGGAATCAATGCCACTCAACCAAGTAAATGCCTCATTATTGCAGAAGGAATTAAAGAAATCACATCATCATCAACAACAATTAACCGATCAAATCATATCTAATCTGTCAGTAATCACTCATATGTCAATACCAGTGAAGAACAAATCAGATTATAAACAAGCAACACAATTTGCGCAACACATGGCAGTGCGAAAGATTGAGCAAATTGTTCTAAAAGTGTCCCATCGAGCCATTGAAACAGCTTATTCTCGATGGCAAAATTATATAAAATTTTTAAAATTAGAAAAATCAATCAAAAAATTTACAAAAGTACTCGGTACAACTCGCCTTTTTAACGGTGTAACAAAGATATTGCAGAACAAGTTAGGTCGCGTGTTTATGAAAATAAGATATGTAATCGCTTGGAGTGACAGTGTTGAATGTGAAGCCGCATGTATTGAAATACAAAAAATATGGCGTGGTTCATTAAAACGGTTACAAAATTGGAAATATAATAGAAATAATTGTGCTACAATAATCCAGGCATTAATACGTGGTAGATTAGGTAAAAAAATATTTGCCGATAGATTATATCAAGCTCGTTTAAAAAGAGCCGTTAGGAAAATTGAACATGCATGGGATCATTTAAAATGGTTACGAGTACATAAAAGATTATTAAAACTTAAGAAACAGACTAATTGTACGTTGAGAATACAAACAATTTATCGCGGTTATCGAGCACGTAAGAAGTACAAAATCATGTATAAAAAAATATTAATGGCAAAAGGATCAGTAAAAATGCAGTCACTATGGCGCAAGTATCGAGCTATATGTCGAGTAGAAAAAATTATAAGACAACGTAAGCGTGTCAAGTCAGCAACTAGAATACAAAATTGTTGGCGTTGTAAAATAGCAAGAAAAGTTGTTGGAAAGAGACGACATATATTTATATCAGCAAGGAAAATTCAATTATGTTGTTTGATATACAAAGCAAAGAAGAGAGTGGCGTTGCAGGTAATTATTGTTTACAATGAAAAGCGTAGGAAGGCTGCAATCCGTATACAATCCTTGTGTCGTGGTCGAATAAGCCGTAAAAGAGTAAAATATTTATGGCAAAAACGTTATGAATTACGTAAATTACAAGTAGAAGCATTGCATTTAATGGCTCGAACAATCAAAGGATATCACGCATGGAACATTTTATTGCGTCGTTGCAAGTACCGTGACTCAGCGGCTACAATAATTCAAATCTTTTGTATGTCAACAGTACAACGTATTAAAGCAAAACGTAAAGTAGAATTAATTCGACGTAATAAACAAAGAGAAATAAGTGAACAAAATGCAACCAAAATTATTAACCTAACTAGCACCCTAGGTACAACTAAAATTGTTGCTCATAAAATGGTTGATAAATTTAGAACTAAGAAAAAAGAAAAAATTAATCTTTTACCAAAATATTATCAACTTCGACTTGAATATTTTGAATCCCAAAATAAATTACATGGGAAGGCAGTTATAAAGATTCAGTGTTTATATCGCGTTAGAAAAGCTAAAAAAATGTTTAAATTAAAATTAAATGAGCATAAAATAAGAAAAATTCAAAAAAAATGGCGGGATTATTGTGTTATTCAAGATGCAAAATTACGTGTACAAATAGTGCGTGAGAAAAGACAACAACTAATACTTGCAGTCATACAAATACAAAGAATTATTAGAGGATTTGTACCACGACGTGTATATCGTCGACATCGTTCAGCAAAACTTGTTACTTGGTTTATTCATGAGATACGTGCGTTAGGATTAATTGGTAAAGCATTGAGTAATTTTAGAGTACGTAAAGCTCATTTAGATAAGATTAATAGATCCGTTAGCAAGATACAAGCATTAATACGTGGTGTTTTAAAACGTATTTGGTTTCGTAAAGTATATAAAAAATTAGTAAAAGATCGTGATACACGCATTAAAAATAAACGTCTTAAAGCGGTTATATTGATACAAAGTGCAATAAGAAGAAAATTAGCACATAAAATTGTTGCAAAACGACGATTATTTTTATTAGAAGAATATAAGAAACAACTTATGTTGGAAGCATTAGATGGCAGACTAGATGATATGCATGGAGATTGGATGAATGAGTTACTAGCGATACGCATTGAAACAGCTGGTCGGGGATTATTAGCTAAAAAAACTGTTGATAAACAAAAAATTATTGTGCAACAGAATCAAGCGGAAAAATCAAAAGAAAATTTAATGAAATCAGCAGCAAAAATACAGGCTTTAATGCGAGGTGTATTGGGAAGAAAGAAGCATAAGAAACGACTTCCTGCATTGCGAAAAGAGCGTCAATTGCGATCATTATGTGTTGATTGTGAGTCACGTGCTGCTACACTTAAGTGTATTCAATGCAAGGACAGATTTTGTAAAACATGCTATGATAACTTACATCGTACTGGATATCGTAAGACACATAGTTGGGATGTTTTTATTCCACCATCTTCTAAGTATTCATTAGAAGCAGCAAAAGTTGTGGAAGAAAAACAGGCGGTTGTTAATGATCCAAAAAATGATTGGGAAGAATTTTTTGATAAACAAGCTAAAGCAAAATATTGGTTTAATAAGAAAACTCAGGAAGCAGTATGGGTGAAACCATACTAATTTAAGAAGATGCACTATTCACGCATCTGTAGATGAACTCGTTGATGGGGTTGAACACATAGAAGATAAACTTATAAGAACTGTGTATGTGTAAGTAATGTCTAAGAATACTCGGATGGCTTTCTCTCTCATTGTCGTAAAAGTGTTGTTAATTAATAACATGATCAACTGTATAGAATACTACATAATTCAGGCATTAAATTCGCAATAAAGTTATACATTTATCAAAACTAACGACTATACGGATGCCATTTCACCGAAAAATAAAATAATTGGTACTGAAAGACCAAATAATACTAGACTTCTATTATCGTATGCTGCTTTGGCAGTAAATGCAAGATAATTGGTTAAATTTGACACGATGCTACCGGCGGCAGGTGCAACTGCCTCATCGTCACCTTCACCATCTGTATCTATATCTTCAATTACTTTCTTAGCTTTTTTAGGTGATTTTTTTGTTACTTTTTTAGTATTTTTAGAATTTTTTTTTGTTGCTGGTGATGCTGTTGTTGTTGATTTGCTCAAAGCTTCTTCTGATTCAGTTATTGCGTGATTTAATTCGTGTAGTAAGTTATCTAATCTATTTTTTTCATCATTTAAGTTCATATAACTACTTCTCATTTTGCAATTAATTATAATAGAATCATTTTCTTTTCCTTTAAACTCTAGATCCCTTCTTTCTTCTATACCACTACTTGGTAATTCATAGCAATCAAATCTTCCAACAAAATCCATTGTTACTATCTGATCTTCATCATTTTTATAATCTACTTTAATAAATATTTTTAGCGTCACATCATCCTTATTATGTACATCAAATTTAACTAAATCTCCAACTTTCTTATCTACTGCATCATCATTACCCTCGCAGTGATACGTTATTAAAGCATTACTATAATTTTTGGTCACAATTTCTAATAATGCAAATTCTAATATTCCTTGAAATCCAAGAAATATTTTATCTCTAACTGGCTTCATTTCGTCTTCCACCACCATCTTCTCTGCTGCTAGAGAGCGTAATTTTGACATTGTTGCATTTTCGTTGTCCATTTTGACGTTTCTCTTCCCTATTATCCTCTCCTCGCTCCAAGTTTTTAATCGATGTGCGGGTGGGCCGCAGAAATCAAATGCACTATTATCTTATTTTAATTGTTCATAACGTAACATAACATAGTAAACGTAATTGTAGTAATTAACATTACAATTCCTATACTTTTACCCATTTTACACAAAAGAAAAATCCTAAAATAACGAGCCGATAAACTCTCTATAATAGATGGTCAACATATTCTTACATATCTCTCGATTTTACTTGAATTGTATTAAGCTTTCAACTATTAATAATGAATGATGAAATCCCTGTTTGTAGGTCCGGTCCATTCCGTGAGGAGCCACACATGCATCCAAAAAAGGTTTGATTTCTTCCAGTTAAAATGGCAGATTACTCTTACCAGGCAAACTCTAACTTGGTCCTTGCCTCTGATAGAGACTCCAGACGGTTTCAGGATGAAGGAAAAGGTGAAGTTGAAACATTAAATGGTAAAATTGATAAGTATCGAATGGGTGATCGGATAGTAAATTCTTCTAGTGGAAATGATAGAAAAAACAAAGAATTAGTTGACAAATCATTAGATAACAGCTCAAAAAGAATGCGCACTGGTGAGCATCTAGGTGGTACTTCTAAAGCATCAAAAGGATCCATATTACAATATAATAACAATGATTCATATGCTTATCAACCAAAAACTAAAGAATCTAAAATCGCCTATGAAGAAATATTAAATTCAGTACAAACTTTACTTGGTGATCAGCCTCAGGATGTATTACATGGTGCAGCAGAGGAAGTATTAAGTATATTAAAAGATAATACTATTAAAGATTTGGATAAACACAAAGAAGTAAACAAGATTTTATCAGTTATTCCATCTGAACTATTCCATAAATTAGTTAATTTAAGTAAAACTATTAACGATTTCAATATTAATGGTATATCAGATGATATTGAAGATGGGAAAATGGAAATGGATGAAAATTTAGGTGTTGCTGTTATATTTGATGACGATGATGACGACGATATACGACAAATTGCTGGTGCTGGAGGAGACGGTAGCGATGATGAAGAAGAAGATGGTGATGAAGCACAAGGTAGTGGTATGTTAAAAGGTGACGATCAAAATATGGATGTTAATGATGACAATAATACTGATGGCTCTATACGAGTCACAGACATTGATGCTCATTGGTTACAACGTCAATTATCAAAATATTACACTGATGCAAACATATCATCTAAAATGGCCGAAGAAACTCTGAATATTCTGCAGAATACTGACGAAAGATTGTGTGAAAATAACCTAGTAATTTTACTTGATTTTGATAAATTTGATTTTATTAAAATTTTATTAAAAAATCGTGCTAAAATATACTATTGTACCCGTTATAAGCAAGCCCAAAGTGACGATGAACGGCAACAAATTGAGCAAGAAATGATAGAAGATGTTGCTCATCAAGGGGCACATATATTACAACAATTATCAGAAAAAGCATCTGCCGAAACATGGGCCAAAGATAGAGTTGGTGAATTTGCCATGAAAGCTAGAAAAGAAGCCAGAGCATTGAATAAAGAAAGTGTTACTAATGATGACGACGATTTTTATAGTAATAAAGCAGCTAGTGATGTAAAAAGTAAAGAGAAAGTAATTGATTTAGAGAGTATATCATTCACTCAAGGTGGGCATTTAATGACTAATCAACGGTGTGAATTACCTGAAAAAAGTTGGCGAGTTCAAAAGAAAGGTTACGAAGAAGTTCATGTGCCTGCTGTGCGTCCTATCATACCATCCGATGAAAGATTGACCGAAATTAGTGAGTTACCTTCATGGACACATGCTGCATTCCCAGGTATTAAAAGTTTAAATCGTATTCAATCAAAAATGGTTTCTTCTGCACTATATTCATCAGATAATATATTGCTATGTGCTCCTACTGGTGCTGGTAAAACAAATGTAGCACTATTATGTATGTTGAATCAAATAGGTCAACACCTTCGTGATGATGGTACTGTTGATTTAAATGCATTTAAAATTGTTTATATTGCACCAATGAAGGCTTTAGTTCAAGAATGTGTGTTGAGTTTTGGCAAGAAACTAGCACCTTTTGGTATTAATGTACGTGAGTTATCAGGTGATCAAAGTTTAACTCATCAACAAATTAAGGATACACAAGTTATTGTAACCACACCAGAAAAATGGGATATTATTACCCGTAAATCTGGTGAACGAACATACACTCAGCTTGTTCGTTTAATGATTATTGATGAAATTCATTTATTACATGATGAACGTGGTGCAGTCCTTGAATCCCTAGTTGCTCGAACAATAAGACAAATTGAGACAACACAAGAAATGATTCGATTAGTTGGTTTATCCGCAACATTACCTAATTATGAGGACGTGGCCACCTTCTTACGTGTTGAACCAACAAAAGGTTTATTCTTTTTTGATTCATCATTTCGTCCAGTTCCGTTGCAACAACAATATATTGGAATAACTGAGAAGAAAGCATTGAAAAGATTTCAATTAATGAATGAAATATGCTATGAAAAGGTGTTGCAACAAGCAGGAAAGAATCAAATTTTAATTTTTACACATTCAAGAGCAGAAACAGTAAAAACAGCAAAAGCACTTCGTGATCTAGCTGTGGAAAATGATACTTTACAATTATTTGTTCAAGATAATAGTGCATCAAAAGAAATTTTAAGAGAAGAAAGTAATAGTGTGAAGAATAACGACTTGAAAGAATTATTACCTTATGGCTTCGCTATCCACAATGCCGGCATGGTAAAAAGTGATCGTGCGTTAGTAGAGGACCTATTTGCAGATAAGCATATTCAAGTTTTAGTATCAACTGCTACATTAGCTTGGGGTGTAAATTTACCATGTCATACTGTTATTCTTAAAGGTACCCAGATGTATTCACCTGAACAAGGTAGATGGGTCGAGTTGTCACCACTAGATATCATGCAAATGATGGGCAGAGCTGGACGTTATGGCCTTGACTCTGAAGGTGAAGGTATCATCATAACAAATCACTCGGAATTACAGTATTATTTATCTTTAATGAATCAACAATTACCTATTGAGTCGCAGTTAATCAAGAAATTACCCGACTTACTGAATGCAGAAATTGTATTAGGAACTGTTACGTCTATGAAAGAAGCAGCAGCTTGGCTGGGATATAGTTACTTATACGTTCGCATGTTGAAAAATCATCAGTTATATGGTATTAGTGATGATGACATGAGTAAAGACCCGAACTTATTGCAGCGACGGATGGATTTAGTTCATTCTGCTGCATTGCTACTCGATAAACATAACCTAATCAAGTACGATCGTAAAGCAAATAACTTTCAAGTAACAACACTTGGTCGTGTTGCCTCGTACTATTACATTAGTCACACAACAATGAACACGTTCAATGAGTACTTGAAGCCATCCATGAATGACATTGAAGTGTTCCGATTGTTTGCATTATCAGGTGAATTTAAAAATATCAATGTACGTGAAGAAGAAAAATTAGAACTAACTAAACTAGTCACGAGAGTACCAATTCCAATCAAGGAATCAATCGATGAACCATCAGCTAAAATCAACGTGCTGCTTCAAGCTTATATTTCTCGATTGAAGCTCGATGGCTTTGCATTAGTAGCTGACATGACCTATGTACAGCAGTCAGCGTGTCGGTTAATGAGAGGTTTATTAGAAATTGCATTTAAAAAGAATTGGTCTTGCTTAGCTAGTAAGATCTTAAATATTTGTAAAATGGTTGAGAGAAAAATATGGTAAGGAAATCACTCTCTTGTACACCAACAGTCAACTCATTTACTTGTCTTCCAGGTTATCTCAATCACCATTACGTCAGTTTCAAGGTATACCTGAGATTGTTATTCGTAAATTAGAAAAGAATAGTGATATAACATGGGATAAATACAACGATTTAACAGCTGCAGATTTTGGTGAAATGGTAAAAATGCCTAAATTAGGTAAATCAATATACAAGTACGTGCATATGGTACCCAAGTTGGTAGTAACAAGTCAAATCTTACCTATTACACGATCACTTTTAAAGATTGACTTAACTATAATGGCTGACTTTCAGTACGATGTTGCAGTGCATGATTTCAGTCAAATGTTTTGGATAATGGTGGAAGACAACGATGGTGAGCGATTACTACACTATGAGTCCTTCATACTTAAGAGTAGTTTAGTTGAACACGAGCATCATGTTAGCTTCACCATACCAATGATTGAACCATTTCCACCACAATATTATGTCAAGGTGGTATCCGATAGATGGCTTCACTCTGAAGTAACTACAACTATATCATTCAAAAACTTGTTGTTACCATCTAAATTTCCACCATCTACTGAATTACTAGATTTACAGCCGTTACCAGTGAGTGTCTTAGACAATGAGGCGCTGCAATCTCGCTTATATCGTGGTATTAAGTACTTTAATCCAATACAAACACAAACTTATCATGCTTTATGTGAGAGTGATGAAAGTGTCTTGGTGTGCGCACCAACAGGATCAGGGAAAACCGTGTGTGCAGAGCTAGCATTGATCAGATTATTTGCTACAAATATTTATAGTAAGTGTGTCTACATTGCTCCAAAGACGGAGATATTAGAGAAAATGTACACTTATTGGTCACAACGCTTTAATTTCTTGAATATTAACATGGTTAAGTTAACTGGCGATACAACCGTTGACTTGAAGTTAATTGAGCATGGTAACCTTATCTTTGCTACTGCAAACGACTGGGACTCTATTAGTCGACGATGGCGACAAAGGAAACATATTCATAGCATTTCCTTGTATATTGTTGATGAATTACACTTGGTTGGAAGCACTAACGGACCTGTTCTTGAAGTTGTTGTGTCGAGAATTCGTAAAATTGCAAGTATATTGGAGCGACCAATACGAATCATTGGTCTGTCATACTCATTGGCTAACGCCAAAGATGTCGGTGATTGGATGGGTGTGTCATCACAATTCATATATAACTTTGCTCCAGATGCAAGACCAATTCCATTAGAAATTTATTTACAAGGTTATGATAATCCACATGCAGGAGGTAGACTTCTCACCATGGCGAAACCAGTGTACAATGCTATACTGACTCATTCACCGAATAAACCAGTCCTTATATTTGTTTCATCACGCAAGCAAACACAGCTAACTGCTATAGATATCATCTCCTATGTTGCAATTGGAGACAATCCTAACCGCTTCTTGATGACTGATTTATCCGACATGACCGATGTACTTAGCAGTATCAAGGACGCTGCATTAGCACAAACATTAGCAAAAGGAGTTGGATTTTTACATCCTGGTCTTCATAAAAGTGATTCTGACCGCGTTGAGTCATTGTATCGCGATGGAATCATTAGTATACTAGTGTGTTCATACTCTCTTTGTTGGAGTATTCCAGTTGGTGCACATCTCGTTGTTATCATGGACACGGAGTATTACGACGGTCAAGAGCAGCGTTATGTCGACTACAGTGTGACCGACATCATGCAAATGGTTGGTTTAGCGTCAAGACCGTTACAAGACAGCACAGGTAAATGTGTAATATTATGTCATACATCCAAAAAAGATTATCTAAAGAAGATATTGTATGACCCACTTCCTATCGAGTCGCATTTAAATCATTGTTTACACGATCATTTATGCGCGGAAGTGGTTGCCAAAGTGGTGGAAAACAAGGAGCACAGTGTTGACTACATGTCTTGGACTTTGTTTTTCCGACGATTATCTCAAAATCCTAATTATTACGGTCTTCAAGGGACTTCTCATCGCCATTTATCGGATTATTTATCTGATTTAGTCGAGAAAGTCATCACTGATTTAGAGGAATCTAAGTGTGTCGCTGTTGAAAACGACTTCGATATTGCCTCATTGAACCTTGGTATGATCGCTAGTTACTACTACATCCAGTACACTACAGTAGAACTATTTGCATCTAGTATCACCGCTAAAACCAAGATTAAAGGATTGATAGATATTATTGCTGCTGCAACCGAGTACAACAGTATAATAATCCGCCAAGGAGAAAAGAATCAACTGCAGCACATGGCTAAACATGTACAATTAGCTATCAATGATGCATCTAAATTTGAAGATCCTGCAACAAAAGTTAACTTATTAATACAACAACATTTTGCTCGTAAAGTACTACCAGTTGACTTGGCATTAGATCTGAAAGTGATCTTAGGACCGTATATCAAGCTATTACAAGCTATAGTTGATGTTATATCATCACAAGGTTGGTTGAAACCAGCACTTGCAGCAATGGAACTATCACAGATGGTTGTGCAAGGAATGTGGGATAAAGACTC
>JACCDO010394932.1_pt1 | contig 45468 bp, 56 predicted proteins | sample 7446101 | NCBI WGS metagenome assembly JACCDO01 (sample SAMN15323440, study PRJNA562643) | freshwater metagenome | isolation source: river surface water | place: USA:Blue River Watershed | collected 2017-08-16 | reverse complement strand
GACATATCGAAGATTTAGTTCAACGTATTGAAGATCAGGAAGACTTACTTCAGAAACATGAGGAAGTTATTAAAAAGTTAGTTGAGTATGTAAATCAGCAACAAAGTGTTATGAAGTCTACTCCTCATCCGCAAGTTGTACCTACACAAGTACAACAGCAAGTTGTACCTACACAAGTACAACAGCAAGTACAAACGCAGGTTCCTACTCAAGTTCCTACGCAAGTTCCTCCTCGACAGTATAAGTCTGTTTTGAAAAATGTTGAAAAGTCAAGTCATAAAAAGGTATCTAAGCCTGTTAAGAGTTCTCACCAGGTCTATTTAGAACCTAAGGTATCTGTGTCAAATGAGGAGGAGAAGGATGATGCTAGTCATATAAGTGATTTAGATGCTGAAATTGCGGAGGAATTGGAAGAGTTAGACGAGGAGGAAGAAGATGAGATTGAAGAATTTGAAAATGATTCAGGCTTAAAAAAACATCGTTAGATATTAAAGATACATCATGTCATATCAGTATACTCAACTTGTTAAACTTCCAATCAATGAGCCAACACAGGATACAAAAGCTTCGGTATCAGATGATGATGAATATGCAAAACCAAGAAAATGTGAACGAACTAATTATACCCCAAGTTCTTCTGATGTAGTTTATTCTAGAAAAGAATGGCATAATGTATATAACAGAGAACTTATAGACATGTATAATATACTAGTAAGAACACTAAACCAGAAATACCCAGACAATACAATAAATTGGGCTAAATATAACTCTGATATTTTTCATAACTTTTCTAGATTATTATATCATTGTTCTTCTAAACATATTGACTCTTACGATATAGATAACTACAAAGAAAGTATATCTAAGGACTTAAATAATATACTAAAAGATGGGGAAAGCAAAGAAACAACTATCTGCAGCATTGAAGGAGTGTCAGAACGAGGACAACGAGATGTATCTGAAGAATGGTCCACAACAAGAAGTAATAGAAATTCAAGACGATAAAAGGGAAGAAGAATATAGTTTAGTTCATGAGGATGAACATTATAAATTTTTTAACACTATTTATACTATACGTAAAGAGTTATTTAACTATTCTGAAGAAGGTTGTTATCCATTATGTGAATATCTTTCACATGAAGATCTTGAGAACTATGTTGAGTGGGTGTTTAACAATTATAGTGAATAAGTATTTTTATACTTTAATGTATAAAAATTTAGTTATTAAAGTCTAAGCAAGAAGTCCTAAGCACTTGAGTACAGCTGTCTGTGTTGCTGCTAACTCACCTATTTCTGCTCCACCACCTTGTTGAATCTGTTTAAGTATTTCTTCGATATCATCTATCTCAACTACTTCTTCTCCTTCTAATGGTTTAGAAGGTCTAGGAGATTTGGGAGTAGGTTGTTTGGGTGTTGGTTGTTTAGGAGTCGGTGGTGTTTCAGGAGGAGTTTCAGGTGGTGTGGTAGGTGTAGTAGGTTTAGTTTCTTCTGGTTTTAGTAGAATATTTTTCAACCTTTCAATGGCACTTTTTGTTCCAATTATTTTCTTACCATCTACCATCATACTTTCTAGCTTTGCTCTCGCAATTCTATCAAATCCTTGTCCTTCAGACATGCAAACACCTGGAGTATTAGTAATATCACATGTTTCTCCAAACATTGTATGTTCACAGTGAATTCCTTGTTCTGGGTCGCACCTAATATTTTGAACAATGTTACATAAATATTCAATCATGTCTGCTTTTTTAGTTGGAAGAGCATTTTTAATCCCTGCATCTTTTAATAGTTCTTTTAACTCTGCTACTTTTTTGTTTACTAGTTCATCTTTGTTACCACCATAACACTTATCTGGATCAAATTGTTCTTCTTCAGCTACTAATGGTAACTTAGTAGGAGACTTAATTGGAGATCTAACTGGTGACTTAACTGGTGATGGTGATCTTGGAGGAGTTTTCATAACTTTTTTGCTTTCAGAAGAAGCCATGATAGTCTCAATAAGTTTCTGTTTATTCCATGATTTTTTACAGTCAATACCTCTTTCTTCGCAGATACTTAGTAGTTGATCTTTTGACATTTTCATAGATACTTCTCCGACAACTACCTTTACTTGTTTAAGATCACTTGGTTCACTTGGTTCAACAGGCTCGCTTGGTTCAACAGGCTCACGTCCAGTAATCTTTGCTGTTATTCTAGCGCAAATTTCAGCTCTTGTACCAGAAGTATCAACACCGCATTTTTTAGCTAGTGCAACAATATCAGCTTTCTTATATTTTGATGACTTGTTGCAATCATTGTCACTTATGTCACATGATGGTTCTTCTGATTTACTAACTTTGTCTACTTTAGAAGCTTTAGAGCTCTTCGAAAGTTTAGAAGCCTTAGATGGCTTTACAGTCTTCTTTGTAGCACTAAAAATAGCTTCGGCTAGCTGTAACTTGCTCCAAGATTTTTTACATGTTACTTTTTTTGCCTCACACTTCTCTAGAAGTTCTGTCTTACTATAGTTTTGTATTAATTCTTCAACAGACATTTTATTTGTACTCATATTTTTTAAAATCATTTTTTCATATTTATTGTAAATTTAGCTCCTTATCTTATTTAAAGTGGTCGTATTTGAATGTAAAATGGCGAAGAAACATCAACGTATCAAAGTTATTAAAGTTCCATTAAAAAAATCACTGATTGATAGGCCTCAAGTTTTCCCACGAATGCCAAGACTTTATCTAGAGTTAATTGAGAACAAAACAAAGATTAAGCAAGACTTAATAAATAAGGAATATATTCCTCCAAATAGTCCACGTAATACGCAACAGATGTCACAATATGAATCACAGTCTGAATTCAACACACTAAACAATTATGAAGAGACAAAGAAGTCTTCTGAACTCAATAATCATTATAAGAGTCGTTTAGATAAACTACTAAGTGATGATGAAGATAGTGTTTCCACGAATAGTAGTGGTAGTTCAAGTAGTAGCAGTAGTTCAAGTAGTTCAAGTAGTGATAGTGACAGTGATAATGAGTCTGTTGTAAGTGATATCAGTGATGACTCTTCTATAAGTGAACTATCTATTGTAGAGAAGAAAGGGCATGACAAAAAGTCAGATATGGATGATATGTCAGAAAATTCTGATGATTTATCAATGAGACTAAAGCAGCTTCTAAATGATGACAGTGATAGTGAACCAAAATACGATAATAAGCGTCATAAAACAGATAAAGTTAGTAAACATGAATATTCTCATAAGTCTAATAAGTCCGATAAGTCAGATAAGTCTGATAAATCCGATATTTATCAGAAGTCAATTCAGTTAAGTAGTAGTAGTAGAAATGAAGATAAGTATAGTAGACATAGAGATAGAAATGGACATACTGTACCTAATTTAGGAAACTTTACGTCTGCTCCTACTTTAGCAGAGTTAGAAAGGCAAGGTGGATATGTTCCTAAAAAAGAATTAAGAGATATTAATAGTACTTCATATAATGAACAGCATGAGGAAGATTCTAAGAGAGAACTACTCTTCAAATTTGATCTTTTAAGGAAGTCTTATCCCAATTCTATTATACCAGAGTATAATATTCACACTGATATTAATACAATGCAGAAGTCTTACTCTGATACTGTAAGACGACTCAGTCTTGACTCGTCAGTAGATAGCTATAAAACATATTTAGTATATGGTTTTATGGGTTGTGAGTTTATTTTTGGTAACTTTTTAGGTTTTGACATGCAGGGTTTTACTCAGCAACAGTTAACTTCTATGAACTCTTATGAGAAGCTACTTATCGAGCTTGGAGAGAAGAGTTATGTGCCAACTGGAAGTAAATGGCCTGTTGAACTACGTTTGCTTTTTATGATTATTATGAACGCAGCCTTCTTCGTTATATCGAAGATGATAATGAAGAAGACAGGTGCTAACTTACTAGGTATGTTAAACACTATGAATACCGCTCCATCTGCTTCTGAAACTTCTCAACGTAAGAGAAGAATGAAAGGTCCTAATATTGATATTAGTGATATTCCTGATCTTGATTCTATGTCTAGGTAATAAATGTATATACATTTATTAATTTAAAATTGAAACTTTAGTGTAATTAAGATGAAACTTTGTATAAGATGTCAACGATACAGTTTTTATCAGACGTACATATTGAGTGTTTTGATGACGATGTAAATCCATTAGATTTCGTTACACCTTGTGCTGATATATTGATATTAGCAGGTGATATAGGTTCATTATACAGATTCCAACAATTATTAAAGTTCTTAAAAAGTATTAGTTTACACTTTAAGGCTGTATTATATGTACCAGGTAATCATGAATGGTATAAGTTACCTAATTATATTTCTCTTGATATGGAAGAACTAAATATACGTCTAAAAACATTGGAGAACTCGATAGAAAACTTATATGTTTTGAATAGGTCTAGTGTTCTTATAGGTGATGTATGCATAGCTGGATGTACACTTTGGACTAAGCCAGAATGTCAGGTACCTCCTTTTATAGTTCGTATACATGATGTTAAAACAAAAGAGTATGAAAGCATGCACCATAAAGATCTATCTTATCTACAAGACATGATTAGTTACTGTAGTAAAAAAAATATAAAATTGTTAGTTGTTACTCATCACCCACCAACGTATAAGGTTCTAGATAATACCAAGAGAAGGAAGAAGTATATTTCTTTATATGCAAACCATCTAGACTATCTATTGTCAAAAGATAGTGTGGATATGTGGATATGTGGACATGTGCATACAAACTTTGACTTTGTTACTGAACAAGGTTGTAGAGTTGTATCTAATCAGAAAGGTAAAACAAAAGATAAAGTTCAAAATTTCAAAAAAGATTTTGTTTTAACTTTGTAATGAGATGATACTTAACACTATTAAAAAATCTAGAGAGGAAGTTGATCGTATACGTGTGAAGTATCCAGATAGGATACCAATATTTGTGACAAAAAGTTATTACTCTACATCTAATGTTCCAGATATAGATAAAAATAAGTACTTAGCTCCAATAGATCTAACACTTGGACAATTTCAATTTGTTGTACGAAAAAGACTTAAAATTACTCCTGATAAAGCAGTATTCTTTTTCATTGATGGTATGATACTTTGCACAAGTGAGTTGTTAGTAGATATATATGAGAAATTACATGATAAAGATGATGGTTTTTTGCATATTATGTACTCAGGTGAAAGTACATTTGGAAGTTTTTAATACTTTTTAGTATTAAAATATATTATAAGCTATATGTATCTACTACTTTGGCTGAATTGCATTAATAGTAAACATATCAACTGGGCTAGTTTCTAGTAAAATTGGAATATTATACTTTTTACATGTATTTAATAGATGAATTAAACTATCAAAGTTGTCTTCCCATATTTTTCCAGTACCAAGACATGCATGTAGATCTTTTCTTGTTCCTATTGGCACCATGCTATCGTTTAAGTGTAGAAGATAAAAGTTATCAAGTCCAATTGTATTATCGAACTCTTCAAACATACGATCGACTTCTTCTACGAGTCTAAGATCATAATTTCCTACACCCCATATATGAGCAGTATCAACACATACTTTTACATGTTGTTTTCTACTTTCGTCAACTCCATCTAACACTGTTTTTATCTCTTCGAACGTTCTACATAACTTATTACCTTCTCCAGCGCAGTTTTCAAGTAATAATACTGACTTCTCAGGAAATGATATCTTGTTTAATGTCTGTGATACTGTTTTATGTCCAAGATCTCTATCAGGATATGATCCTGGATGTATAACTACTCCTGATCTTCTATCAGAAAATTTTGCTAGTATAGATAGCTCATATTCAATTGCCTTCATTACTCCTGTTAAACTTTTGTCAACTTCGTAGTTTCCAGACCATGCTATACCACCTTTCTCTGACTTTCCTGCTAAATTTGCACAGTATGGAAAATGACTAAATACATTCATAGGGAACCTTCTAAGAATGTCTTGTGTATTTTTAATATCTTTTTCTGATATTGTCTGTCTTTTCCAAGCCTGTTTGGGATTTCCCATAAAGAATTGTATAGTTTCCATCCCTTTTTCAACTCCTTCTGTTATAGTAGGAGTTATATGCTCACAGAAGCCAGTATGGCAACCAACATCCCAAAACATTTCTAGTATACTCATGTTATCTGATAATAATCTATATAGTTAATACATAAAATCAAATTAAACCTATGAAGGTTTCAAATACGTTAGCTCTGTTTAAGGTATATCACAAAACAATATAAAGATTTTTCTTTATATATAATAAATGTCTACAACTGGAAGAAACTGGGGATGGGGAATTGGAAGAAACTGGGGTTTTGGAAGATAAACTAAAAATGGTACTCCTTTGGTGAATCTAACAGATTTAAATACAATATAAACTACTATAAAGAAATGCATATAGAGATTTTTAACAAAACTTTTATAGTAGATAATGACATAACTATTGACCAGCTAAAAAAAGTGATAGAAGACAAGACGTTTCTTCCTATCGATTGCTTTAGTTTAGTATATGGTTCTAGTTTACTACAACATGGATTATTATCTGACTTTAATATCATTGATAACTCTTTAATAGATCTGGTTGTTATGGCAGAAGATGGAATGCGTGCTAAATGGCGTAAAAAAAGGATGCGTAGGTTACGTAGAAAGAGGAGAAAGATGCGTAATAGAGCCAAATAAAATGAATTTGATTAAAGTATCAAACTAAGATGAAAGAATATAGAGAAAATATGAAAAAGGTAAGCTTTCATTCAACTACTAACTTTGATACTAAAATCAAGTATGCGGAAGGTAAAAAGAATAACGATATATACATGTTTGATACTAAAATTAACTTTGTGGTAGCACAAACTGGAGCTAGTAGAATAATCGCTACATCAGTTCTTGAATATTATGATTATGATGTTGCTAATGCAATCATGTGTATAGAACAAAAGTATATTTAAAAATATATAGTCTTATATAAAAATGCAGATATTTGTTAAAACACTCACTGGTAAAACAATCACACTTGATGTTGAACCTTCTGATACTATTGATGCTGTTAAACAGAAGGTGCAAGACAAGGAGGGTATTCCTCCAGATCAACAGCGTCTTATTTTTGCAGGTAAACAGTTAGAAGATGGTCGTACACTTTCTGATTATAACATTCAGAAGGAGTCCACTATTCATCTAGTACTTCGTCTTCGTGGTGGTATGTTCTAAACATGTCTCTGATTATATACAAGTATATTTTATATTATGCATAATATAAAACTTATATTTTACGTTGATAGTGTTTCCATCATAGAATAACATTTATCAACACGTCCTCTCCTTAAATAACATGTATCTAGATCGTCAATTGTCTGTTTACTGTCGTTACTTGTCATAATAAAGATAATATTTTTATATAAGAATAAATCATCAAAAAATGTGTTATATGTACTCTTATTGTAGATACAAGTTGTAATATCTTTATGTTTTACGACTTTTTCTTCATGTATGTTACGAATTAGTGTATTTACTTCTTCTAGTACAATAATAGTAGGACTATCTACAGTTGGTTCTGTTCTTTGAATTAATATTTGAAGTGTATCTCCTGGATCTGTTGGATTAAATGTATGACAAAAGGTACCTTTTAGCTTATTAGCTACTATAAGTCCTATTGTACTTTTTCCTGCACCACTTACACCATGAATGAAGAATACACCTCTTGAATTTTTATAAAATGATTTGCATATATTGTCTACAATTTCACCTTGAGAACCTTGTGGTTCTAAGTCGTGTATATCTATATAAATCCGTGAATAGTAAATGTTTGTATAGGAACCAGATCTAGAATAAATTGTAAGTGGTTCTATATTGTTATCTATCTTGTTATTTGACTTATTATTTGTCTTTTTACTAGAAGACTTATTCTCTATTCTATTACTGAACGATACACGTGTATTTTTAGTCTCAAAAAGTTTTGAAAAATACTTTGATGTCGTAACTATATTAATCTCACATGATACGTCATCAAAACTATCTGAGTATGTATAGTATCCTATACATTCCCAGTTCATAAATACTCCTGATGGATAAAAGTTACCACATTGAAACATAGTAATAGAGTTAAGAGTAGTGTTTTTAAGAACTTTTGTAACTGCACTTACTTTATCTTTATCATTACGAATAACATAGTATTTTATCCCAATAAAACGAGCTAACAATAGAATAGGAGTTAACAAAGTTGTCAAGAATGAAAATACATTTATTCCTGTAGCTATACAAGCAAATATACCTAAGTATGACATTTTTATTTTATCTTGCTATGTTATAAATGAGAAAAAGTCCTTCTAGAGGTTGGAGTTCACAGTCTCCTAAACGTGGTATTGAAAGAAGCAGAATGAAGAAAAAGTGTGGAAGTAAGTGTTTTTTACGTCCTAAGACGAATGGATATCCTATATGCACTAAAAACTGCATTTTTAGCTGCAAAGGATTATCATCTGCTAGAAATAGAGCAATGCAGTATAAACTTATAACAGTTCAAAAGTCTGCTGAGCGTCTAGCAAAGATAAGTAATTGTAGTTGGTACAAAACAAAGTCTCCTAAGAAGAGTACTAAAAAATCTAGAGCTCCTCGTAAGTCTCCTATGAAGACAAGAAAGTCTCCTAAGAAGTCTCCTATGAAGACAAGAAAGAGTCCAAAGAAGAGTACTAGAAAATCTAGAGCTCCTCGTAAGTCTCCGAAAAAGTCTCCGAAGAAGACAAGAAAGAGCCCTAAGAAGAGTACTAGAAAGTCTAGAGCTCCTCGTAAGTCTCCTCGTAAGTCTTCTCGTAAGTCTTCTAAGAAATCGTCCTGACTATCTAAGCGTGTAGGAGCAATTCCTTTGGATATGAAACTTTATAATAGTGTTAAGAGAAAAGCAGATAAAGTATATAGCAAGCCATCAGCTTATAAAAGTGGTTATATTGTGAAGGAGTATAAACGTCAAGGTGGAAAGTATAAAGATGGTGGTGGGACTAAAGGTTTAAAACGTTGGTATAAAGAGAAATGGGTAGATGTAGGTCATAAGAACTACCCAGTATATAGACCTACAAAGCGTATAAGCTCGAAAACTCCATTAACTGTAAAGGAAATTGATATTAAGAATTTGAAGAAACAAATTGCTCTTAAACAGAAGATAAAAGGTAAGAAGAACTTACCAGCATTTAAGAAGAAGTAACAGTTCTAAAAATTATTTTTTAGAACTCTAGTAAACATGCCTATTATATCTCTAACCAAATATCGTAATTAAAATAGTATAAATAAAGTTAAAAGTTACTAGTAAAATACCCCATCCAGCCACTGCAGCTGTTGAAAAAAGTCCACCTATAAATATTACCTTAAAGATAGGTTCAAAAATCATGTAACAAACTTGACTAATAATATCAACAATAGAAAATATAATATACCATGGTATAATAACAATAATACTCATAATTTTAATGGGTGTATAAGGACCACTAAATATCTCAGATAAAGTACTCATTACAATGATTACCTTTTTTGAGAAAAATTGTCTATAAAAATCATTTTTATGTTATACGGTATTAAGTTTCTGTGTTTCTGAGTATATATCAGTTAGAGTCTGTTCAATTTGTCTAAGTCTCTTTCTCTCATACTTCTTAAAGTCCTTGTAATAGTCATCGATTAAGCTACGTAAGTTTTCACCGATAATATGATAGTCTTCTGTTTTTCTATTGGCTAATGATACTCTTACACCCCAGAATGGTCCAGCAAACTCAACTGCTGGTAGAAGAACCGTTCCATATTTCTTTGCTAAGTCTAATAAGAAGTCTAATGGATCTCTGTGTTCTCTTAGATAGTCTCCAAACTCAGTTCCACCCATTAAGTTATCTGCTACTTTAGAAATGTCTAGAACGAGATAATAGTTAGTATTTAAGTCACTTTCTTCTATTTCATACCTGATAGGATCTAGTAAGTCTTTCATACGATTTGACAACATTGATGTTAATGTTTTATAGTACTTACGTTGTCTATCCATAAGTTCAAACATAGCAAATAAAGTCATAAGAGTTTGTTGAGGTGTTGATAATCCAGCAATATGAGCTTCTGCGATTTGTCTAGAGTCTGCTAAAACTCTGTCTATAAACTTTATAGATTCTGGTTTGTTAGATAACATTTTGTATCTTTGATTTGTATTGTATAAGTTTTCAGCATCTATTCTAAACTTAGGATTAAGTAGTTTACCATCAATAATATTATTTTTATGCATTATAATACTTCCTAAACGCCATCCAGTTACTCCAAAGTATTTTGATAAAGAAAAGACGCCTATTGTGTTCTTTGGTAATACATTAAAAAAGTCGTTAAACTCTTCTACAAATGGAGCATATACGTTATCTTCTATAATAATTAGGTTAGGATTCTGTGTTTTTACAACTCTAGCTATATCTTTAACAGTTTTAGAGCTTAATGAAAGTCCAGTTGGGTTAGTTGGATTAACTATGAAGAGAGCTTTCATGTCTGGGTCTGCGATTTTATCAATTTCTGTTTGAGGTATATCCCAGTTATCTGAATCATCAGCTTGAATACAAATTTGTGTTAAATCATAGTTTTTAAGAGCTGGTATTTCTAGATATGGAGAGAATATAGGTGTTAATACTCCAATCTTATCTCCAGGAATTACTAAACCGTTGTATTTTAACGAATCAAATAAATAAAGTATAGCAGCTCCGCAACCTTCAGTTGTCATAATGTTAACTTTACCTTTTAGTGGTTTGTTAGATCTATACACACACTTGTCTAAGAAGTCTGTTAATACAGGTTCAACAAACTGTTGTATGCGAGGAGGGTTTGGATAGTAACATCCAATAGTAGAAATAACTAGGTCGTGTACAAAATGATCTTTATCCATACCTGATATTAAACGCATTTTATTGCATGCTTTTTTGAGGAACTTTCCTTCTGATGTTTTTTTATACTTTGATAACAACTGATCAAACTTACTACCTATTCCATTGATGGTAGGCATGAATGCTATTCCAGCTTCTGATAGTTTTAGATGTTCTTCTGTACTATTATCAAGTTCACCAAGACGAGTGCATATGTTCATTAGAAGTGAGAAGGCGTAACGTGGTATAGTAGAGTAAAAAATTGGATTACCTCGTCCACCGTCAATCACGTTATCTTTTCCTACAGATTTAGCTGCAGATTTTAGTAGAACATCTTTGAACTCAAATGGTGATAGAAATCTATACTTATATCCTTCACTTGTTTTATCAGTATAAATGCTATAGTAAGCGTTACATGGTTCGCTAAATGTTTCTTGCATTTTAGTTATTTGTAAGAAAAATCTATATTTTTATAAATAAAGTATTATGATTGAACATAAAGAAAAGTTATTGTATCTTATTCCTATTATACTTGGTATGATTTTAGTTGTTATTAGTCTAATAGTAAAGAATAGTAATGAGAGTTACAAAGCTATTAATACTAAGACGACAAAAGTTACTAGAAAGAATAAACCTATTACTAAAACTAGTAGTTCTAATATAGTATTAGATAAGAAAGTAGATACACAGATAGATACACAGGTAAATACAATAGTAGATACGGTAGACACAAGTAGTATATTTTTCACTAAAACAGATAATAAGATGTATGATAAGTCTGAACTAGAACTATTAAGCAATGCAACTACACAAGTTTTACAAGTTATGACATATAATAATATGAAGTTGTTACCTGATATTGTTAAAACAGTCGAGAGTATACTTGGTGAAAAGAAATTTAGAGCATTTTCTACTGGGTCTCCATACATGATTGATATTACTTCTTATCTTCCTAAAAATTCAGCAGATGTTCCTAGTAGCTATTATATTAAACTAGTAAGAGATGTTGTTGTACCAGATGGTTATTATATGACTATAAAGTCTGATAAGATTGATAAGCTTGATAACTTAACATCGCATGATGGTATATATTTTCTAGATAAAATTAAGGATGAAATGTTAAATATTAATACATTTCTCATTATGCTAAAGATGTTATCTGAATATAATTACCTAAATAAAATAAATTTATCTAGAACTCTTTCTACATCTTCTGGATTTATTCAAGTTGTAGGAGCTGGTTTAGGTAATTTAGTATTCCCACCAAATTTACAACCAGTTGTACCTAATTTACCAAGAATACCGGAGGAGGATCGTTGGTTAAAATGTCTTCCATTTGGTGTTGCTAGAAATAATAGTAGTTACATGGGACAATGGGATAAAGTTGTTATTCTTAATGATTCTGAAGTTGAAGCTTTAGGTAATGACTTTTATGGTATTTTATCTATTGGAAACATAGCTACAGGTGGATTTACATCTAAGTATATAATGGCAGGTCAAGATGATAGAAGTAAGTTAATAAATATAGGTCAGTCTGATAACCTTAATTTTGGTAGATCTAGTCTAGCTACATTTAGTTATACTACACGAAATTGTTTATCAAAATATAATAGAGAATATGGACAAGGAACCAAAATAGGTATTCTAGAAGGTAGATTAGTTACTCTTTATCCATTTATTTGTAACGATACAGCTACAAAGCTAGATATAAGATTTGGTTTAGATATAACACAACCAAGAGCAAACTTTAGAATTATTGTTAAAGATGGACTAGGTAATGTATTAAATAATGATGGAAAAATAAGTGGAACTTGCAATTGGATAACATATGATAAATGTAGTAATATGTTAGTAACACCAAATGATAGTGATTGTAGTTATGTTAACTTGTATAATGTAGAGTTATCTAGTATCTCACTTATACTTACATTTGCAAGAACAGCTATATTAACAGAAAGTGGTTCTTCTTCACCTCAAACTTACAGTATGTCAGCAGCTTGTATATGTGAAGATGGTAACTTATATGCTGTCATTAATCAGTTAGTTAGTCAAGGAGTAGTTGTAATGAGACAAACAACTCAATTAGGTGAAAGAGGAAGTATTACATGGAAGTTTGAACAATTTGATTTTATCAGTATGGATGTAGATGATAAGTTAGTTGGTATTACTGAAGTAGATGATATAAGATTAGCAAAAACTTATAATGTTCCTACTTTGGTAGTTGCTGAGATTAACGAAGACTATTTCAGTCAAGATAATATAACATTACATGAACTAATACCTACAGATGCTATCTTAAAGAAACGAGGTCCATTTGGTACATCTTTTGAATCTGGAAATATTAGAGATTTGTTAGATGAATTAGCTTGTGGTGGAGGAGTTGCTATATATAACTTACAAAGAGCACAGAATGAATATTTTATAACTAGAGATGCTCCATTAACATTAAATGATCCAGCTCTTATAGGATTTAAAAATTATCTAATATCACGTGGTATAAATCAAGACATTGATCTTGATAGAGTTATGATATATGATAACCAATGTTTAGCAGCTAACTATTGGAAGTATAGTGAAGGACAAAGTCACACTGTGTCTGGGATGTGTTTCGGTTATACTATATACTTAAGAGATCGTGTTATACAAAGTAATGGTAAAATTAGAGGAAGAATACTAAAAGTATTAACACATGAGTTAGCACATACTAGACAGTTTGTACAATTAGGAGAGAGTATGTATCAGTTTGGATGCGTATATGGTGAAGGTGTAATATATGCAATGCTAGAACATGGTGGAAATACATATAGTTTTAATCCTATAGAAGTAGAAGCTAGAAACTTTTCTGATCGTCATATGATAAGAAATGTAGCAACAGCTCAAAGATGGGGTATAAATATAGATACATCTAGAACGAGTTTTGAGTATGATGCAGGTAGTTTCCCTAGATCATGTGGGCCACAACCATAAATTTTTATTTATAATTAAATAAAAATAGTTAATAATATTTAGGCTGAACTGCATGGGCAATCTGGATTAGGTAAAATACTTGAAGCTCCAGCTACACTTACACCTAACCATCCTAAACCATATGTAGCTGGTGTATCTAAGTGTATATCAACATTAATATCTCTTTCTCTATCAGTCATTGCAACTTTACAATAACCAAGATCACCCCAAAATATACTCCAGCTATTTTTTATAATCCAATATGGCCTATCATATGTTCCACTAGTATATCTAGTATCTCGTATACCTCTAGATAAACCCCATCCAACTATTGTAACTGCATGTGCTCCAACTTGTTCATCAAAATCATCAATACCATAATAATTTGTAGAACCATCATGAATATATACACCACCTGTTTCTCTGAAATTATTTGTATTAAGTAAGAAATCGTTATATATGATAAATGATGCACACACAGGTCCATTTAGAAAAATATCATTTTTAATGTCATCAAAGTTATCAAACCATACATGACTTTGTTCTAAACCTTTATATAGTTTTGCTATCATTGGTCTACCTGTTCTTGGATTAATTACATCTGTACATACCTTTCTACCAGTAGAATTGTCACATGTTATGCACTTTCTCTTATTTTGACAAGTAGGTGCTATACTTTCTATAACTTCATCTGTGAAATCTGTTTCAAACTGTGCTGTATATGAATTAAGTCCACATATATTACTTGTTTTACACCATTTATAATCCCAGCAAGTTTCTGTGGTAGTACCATGATCAATTAAGTAATTTCTAGCCCAATTTGACGCTCCACCATTGCAATGATACTCAAAATCTGAACAACTTATCATATAAGTTACTGATAAATTTGTAGCCTTTTGAGCAGATTCTATTATTCCATATCTATCAGCAAGCATACTTGTTGTTGCAAAAGACCAACATGAACCACACGCTTCTTGCATTAAAACATCTGATAGTCTAAAATTCATATTTTTATGTAATAAAACTTGAGCAGGTTTATTCCAAGAGAATTCATCTGGTAACTGTTCTATTATTCTAAATATACTTATATTATCATCTCCAAAGTCGTTATTTCTAACTAAGACTAGGATATCTTTATTAAACGAGGTGATTCCTACAAGCTGATCATCTGTAAAGTTTGTTGTATAACCATCTTTTACTAGTAATTTATTATCATTAGTCCAGAAGACTCTCATAAAACCGTTGTTAGTTTCTGAGTTTGAAAGTAAATATAATACTCCATCCTCAGAAAAGCATCCAGCTGTTATACTATCTAGAGTAATTGGTAGTCTATCATTACCAACTATTGGTAGATCCATAATCTTTTGTATAGTAAGATCTACACCATTAGCAAGTAAGTAAATGTTATATACTCCTATACTACTCAAGTTATCTGATGATGGTATTAGTGTATAATTTGTAATTGAATCATGAGCTATCCATTTTGGGTTAAGACCATTTGGTAATTGTATACTTTTTACTTGATTTAGCATAGTAATAGTTGGACTAAAAAACTCAAGTTTACTTCTTCCATTATTGCATATTACTGGAGCTACTATAAAATTATTAATTCCATTGATTATACCAAACTCTAGTTTAATCTTTGTTGGTTGACCATATCCATATGCATTATTATATTGACATTGCGGCCTAGATGTAGAAGTTGGGTTTTCTATCATTGATATATTAAATCCTAGATTATTACTTACGCTAAACTTATTAATAGTTCCTTTATTACACATATATAGTTTTTTATTAACAGAGTCTATTAAAATACCTCTAGCACCTTCAGACCATACATCTGGTTCTTCGTCATCTATTACACAAATAGATGTTAGTACTGGACTTGTAATGTTATCTCTTATTCTAGATCTTTCTAACCTTGCTCTAATAACCTCATTTAGATCTAATGAAAAATCTGGTCTAGGTAATGTAGGAGTAGGTATATTTGGAATGTATGTCTCTTTGTTAAACATGTTCATTGGCTTTAACTTTTGTGAAGGTTTTTGCACTTTATCTCTTGGATCTCGCATCAACTGAGCATTTAGAGGAGGTATAATGTATTCTTTACCTAAACTATTTTTAATAAGTATTGGAGTATTTGTATGTTTAATGTCAAAATATGAAGGATATTCTCCTTGTTTAACTCTTGGTAAAAGTTTTTCTGCTTCTGATAAGCTTAAGTTATAGTATTTTAGTAAGAATGCTGTAATATCTTTAACATTATCTGTATATTTTTCAATCTTTCCATCAGTTGTATCACATTTACACTTTATACATAGTATAATAGTTATAATAGCTAATGTAATAAATACTAGTAACATCATTGCATGTTTTCTTTTGAACATTTATACTATACAAAGAAAATACTTTGTAGAATTCTATTACTATTTTTGTAATAGAATATAATTAATCTTTCTTCTTATGTTTCTTATCTCCTTTCTTAGTCTTATCATCCTTAAGAAGAGATGGTAAGTCCTTTACTACTTTCTTCATGTTAGTATCTTCAACACTAGAATCATCCGAAGAATCATCATCGGAACTGTCTGATGAACCACTAGAATCATCATCAGATGTTTCATCATCAGAAGAACCATTGTTAGAAACTAGATCTTCATCATCAACATCTTCATCACTTATATAGTCTTCTATTTGACCATAACCAAGTAGATCAAAGACCTTGCATATCATACGTTCATTATCACGTAAGTCCTTCTTCTTAAAATTAAAGTCAATCATCTGTAGCTTACCGTCAAACTTTCTATGGAAAGAACAAGAGTTAAGTTCAACTTTTGTCATTTCCTTAGCTGTCTTAGCATCTACGTAGTGATCTAAATCAAGATCAAATGTGCTAAGTTCATCAAGAATATACCAATCAACTTTATTAAGTTGTTCCTGTAAGTGTTGAAGTGCTTTTTCATTACCTTCTACACGAATAAAGTAGTACCAACTTTCACACTCTTTACCATTAGTTTCCATGAGAGCAGCATATTTACCAATCATTATGTGACTAGGTTGATCTTCATTATCATTCTGTGTAGGATGCTCCTTAGTTTCTTCAGTTTTATTCATTTTTTAAAGTGTACTATATATGTTTTTAAATCAACTGATAGTATATAAAACTAGTATATTTGATATCCAAGTAGTACAATTTCCTTTTCTAAGAAGTTTTTGATATCTTCTACTTTTACTGTATAAGGAACTTCTATTAGGTTAATTCCATGTTCTTTACATAGTTGCCTTTTCATTTGATCTCTATATTTCTGGTTAAGAAAAGCTTCCTTATTGTTATGAAAGTGTGGTACGTACTTATAATGTTGAACTCCATTGTATTCTACAGCAAGTCTTAATTCTGGTTCAAAACAATCAAGTTCTAGGTTGAAGTTTCCACCTGTAACTGGATTTCTTAAAAAGTCTGGTCTAGCTTTATTAAACTGGCTGTTATACTTTCTAAATAGTTGTTGTAATACTCTTCTACATTCACATTCACCTTTGCTTTCTTTTGGAGCAGTTTGTTTACTTTGAGTAGCATAGTTATTAGTGTTACGATTAATACTTGTAATAGGTATATAATATGACTTTGTTGACCATGTTCCCTTTTTTCCTGTTATTTTTCTATATAAACCATAAATAATAATAAAAGTTATACAAAAAGCTAAAAGTATCTCAAAGCCATACTCTGACCAATTGTTTTGTATTTTTTGTATGAAAGATATCATTTATGTATAGCATATAGATTTTTTACTCAATTTTTTTCTGATACTTATGTGTGAGAACATATCTAGTTCCAACTAGTGTCATCCAAGTAGCTATAGCTATCAGGAGTATGACATTTTTAGTTAGTTTTGTATATGTTTGTAATAAATAGAATGTTAGTATAGAAGTTGCTAAGATTAAAGTAACGTAGAAATAGTTGTGAGCATACTCAAGTGTTTTATCAGAAGACAAGAAGTAAATAGATATTAATCCAGTGGGTATTCCGCCAACTATAGCTGCTAAAGCAGGATTGTCAAGATGGGTTGCTATAAACTTGACAGATGAAATAATTACACCTCCTAACATAAAAGGTACTAAAATCTCCTTTGCTGTTGACATTTTATTATAAAGAAACAATTTTTATAATAAAATGGATAAAAACCATCTAACTGATATTGAATTTGATGAGATCATAGTAAATCTTAAAGTAATTTCATCTCTTCTTGTTAATGAAAAGCTATTAACGTCTGGTTCTATACTAAACGTGGACAAACAACCAGCACTTATAATAAATAACATCAAACGATGGTTAAGGGGTGATAACAGAGACGAAGCAATAAAGAAAGTAGATAGAGTTATAGTGAAATGTGCTTCTTATATGCTTAATCCTCATTATAGAAGTATAATGCAACCTAATTTAGATACTTGTGTAATAGGTCTTCAGAATCTAAAGGAGACATACTCTGGATGTGTTCAAACAACAGCTAGAATAGAGAACCTTATCATTAAAGTACAAACTATAAAAAATAGTATAGTTTGTGCTACAAATCAAGACAAAGTATAAGATTATTTATGTTGCCAACATTTACCTTTTTGTTTAGAACTACGAGTACATCTATGACCATCTTGGCATATTGTTCCGCATTTATATAAACGTCCTAAGTTCTTTGGTGTTTCTCTGTCCCATTTTTTACAATCCCATGTTGGTTTTAGTCCAGCTTCCTCAGCCTTCTTTTTCTGTATGTAACAAACAGCACGTTGTTGTTGATTTACAAATGGCATTTATATTTCAAACAACACAATTTTTGTTTTGTTTGATAAGTTTGTATTTAATATAAGTTTATTACTCATCTTCTTCATCATCCTCGTCCTCATCTCCATCTTCCTCATCATCCTCGTCTTCCTCGTCATTCTCTCCATCATCACCTACATCTTCAGCTGCATCTTCAGCTGCATCCTCGTCATCTAGATCATCTTCTCCTTCAACTTCGAGTGTCTCATTTACAGAGTTATTCTGATATAGTTGCTGAACAGACTTATTAGAAATTGCCTGAACAAAATCTATGTCAATGGGCATTAGCTTTACACGTCCAGCATGAATAGCGGCAAAGTTTGCATCTCGTACAGTAGAAACAACATACTGCTCAATGAAATACTGTAGAATTATGAAAACATCCTTACTTATTTTCATTGAAGAGCTTGGTGTATCCTGATTATTAAGTACAGCATGCTGCTTTGCTACTACATCCCTAACTAGCTTCTCAAAAGGGAACTTAGCAAAAGTAAGGCAGTTTGACATCTTTTGATACCTACGAATTTCACGAATAGAAACGGTTCCTGGACGGAAGCGATGTTTCTTTTTATCATCACTTTCTACATCACTCTCCTTCTTAGTGCGCTTCTTGCGACTCTTCTTTGATAAAAGAGATGAATGAATGAAAGGTACGACTCCACCTCCAAGAAATGTAATGTTATGTTTTGTAAAGAAATCACTTAATTCTTTATCATTTCTAACACCTATCTCAAGATCTCTAATGGTGATACGAACTCTCTTATTATCTTTAGCATAAGCTGAGGCGTTTTCAATAATCTCGAAAGTTAAATACTCGATTGCAGCTGCTAGGCATACAGGAGCGCTACTCGTTACCATGATCTTAGAATAACTAAAGTTACGTAGAAACTTCTCTAGAATAGAAGGAGGAAATAGAATACCAGCCTTATCCTGTCTAGAGTTTCCTTTCGCAGTATTATCTTCAACAGAAAACTTGTCTACAGCTTTTTGTCCTTGTAAAACAGCATTCTTAGATAACTCCCCATTCAATACAATTCTTAGAGCATTTTTAACTTCCTTATCAGATATAGTCTTCTTTCTGGCAATCTCTGTTAGATAAATAACAGTTGAAGATATTAGCTTTGCAATTGAGCATAATGCGCTGTTTAGTTGCTGCTTTGCATTAGAAGTTATACCATTTGTCTCTGAGATTTGTTTAAGAAGCTTAGTGATGTATGTTTCAAAGAAACGAGTTTTCTTCTTTTTTAAAGAAGTCTTGAGTGTTGGTGCGTCCATCTTGTTTCTTCTTTTATTATAATCTTTTAAATCATAAAATAAATAAACGATATAGTAGTACTTTAATGATTTAAAGCGAACTATACATTATTATAAAATGGAACACATAACTAAACCGTCTATTACACGTTTAGCTCGTCGAGCTGGAGTAAAGAGTTTATCAGATGACTGCTATAATTCTATTAGAAATCTAGTTGAGACCAAGTTATCTGATATCATAAATGTTGCTCTTGTTGTAAATTCAGAGCATAATACTAAGACATTGATGCCTGAGGATATTTATGAGGCATTTTATATGAATGGTTACAATATTACTCAGTCTAGTAACCTAGGAACTAATACGTGTGTTAAGTAAGAATGGTTTAATCTAAAGAATTTCGTATACTTTATAAATGAGTAAAACAGTAAGTCGTGAAAAGTATGAAAATATCAAAAACAAAGCTGAAGGTTGGCGTGATAAGGTAACAGAAGTACTTGATGATTTAGATAAACTTCAAACTGCATATGATAATCTTGAGGAAGAACATGAAAAGTTGCAAGACAAACATGATGATCTTGAGGATAGCATGCAAGAACTAATGGATAAATATAGTACTTGTGATATAGATGAAAATATAAAGCTTCGTAAAGAGTTAAAGTCAGTTAACAAAAAAATACGTAGTGTAGAAGAGAACTATAAGAAGATTATCTCTGAAATGGAGAGAGAAATACTCAAAAAAGATGTAGAAAACAATGCTCTAAAAGCTTCCTTAGATGACTATAAAGAAAGATACAAAGAGTATCGTGAAGAAGTACTTATGATGAGAAAACCAGTATAGTTATTTTATACATTTTGTGTATAAAATATAATATGTTACTTACTTCTTCTTTGCACCAAGAAGACGTTTAACTGGACCCTTTGGAAGTGTATCTTCTTCATATTGTTCTAGAATAATTTCATCTTTGTCTTCAGGTTGTTTATTCTTTCCCATGTTCTCTAAAAGTTGTATAATATAGTCAATCTTCTTTTCTAGTTTATCCATTCTTCCATTATAGCTAGTTTCATCAATAGATGAGCTTTTAATACCTGCTACACTACTAAAATTAGTAGAACTATTAGAACTACTAGAACTACTAGTAGATGACTGTACTGGTGTGCAACCACCATCTATCCATTTTTGGACATCAACTCGTTTATCATTCCAGAATAACCATGCTCCGAACTTGTCTCCACTCTCACGATCTGTAAGTGATGAGTTCCATTTACCACCAATAGACTTAATAGAGTCTTTATAATCACGTGTTTCACCACGAACTACAAAAGATTTAGTAGTATAATCTTCTATGTAAATATTAGGCATTATTCTTAGTTCATTTTGATTTTTAGTTTTTAAGACTAAAAATCATTTTTAAATTAGATCTATCTTTTGTTTAGATACTTTTGGAAGAATTTTATCATGTTCTTCCACATATAGATCGTGAAAGTTAATATTACAATCATGATTGTGAAGATGATCTTTACAATAAAAGTTGACACATTTACACTTGTACATAGATAAAAATAAGTGTGGTAATTTTTGCTTACATACTTTACATGTAACTTTAGTTGAGCTCATTCTTTATATAATAAAATATTTTCTTATACCTCAATAAACTCAGGTATATCTTCATCAACTGGTATAAGTTCTGTTGTAGGTTTCTTGATGTTAGTTTTAGGAAGTTTTGAAATATCTATCGAGAGTTGAGTCATCCCAGTGCCTATGTTTGCTCTTTTTCCACATATTATCGCAGCTGATACTCCAGTTGTAGGTTCTTTATCTCCCTGAGCAGCTGCATTTAAAAAGTTATCCATTGTTTCTTCGAATGATGCTTTTCCCATAGGTCCTGATTCTTCTTTCTTAAGAGTATAACGTGTGATTGATGCAATAGTTCCACCATGAGTCATTCTATCTACTAATAGCATCGCATGACACTCATTTATACCATCCATAATACCCATAAATTCTTCAATTAAAAATTGTCTAGCAGCTTCAATATCAAACACTTCGTAAATATCCCATACATTATTTGAAATAGTTCTTGTGTAGTCAACATCTGGATGTGATAGTAGCTTTTTGAAACTACTATACTGATTAGATATATTTTTTGAGTTAAATCCATTTGTCTCTACTAGCCACTCATCATTTTCTTTTAAGTAAAAGATCTCAGTAATACCAGGAATACCACAAATATACTTATTTTCTAATGTAACTTGTACTACTTCTTCCATGTATATCATAACAGCATTTTCTTTATTAATAAATAGTAGTCTATCTTCTGGTAGCTGAATGTTATTAGTATCTACAAAAATATCTAACTGCCCTGCATGTGGAGGAGAAAATACACAATACAAATCAGAGTATTCTTCATGTATATACTCTGCTATCTGAGCCATAGATAGTTTATACTCAAACAGCTTTTTCATATCCATCTTGAAGCTAATACAATGGTTATAATTTGAAAACTCATCACTAAATAGTATTTTATATGAATCATACCATGGTTCACTCTCTTTGTCTAGACATACTGAAATATCTGTAGAGATATCTTTGAGAGTAAATCCAACTATACTATGTCCAATTTTATCTCTAATTTCTTTCAGACTATTATACTTCTCTTTTATGTAAATTTTATGATTAACATTCCTAGGATTTTTTGTGGCATTCAATAGTTCTTGAAACCTAGGCACTCCTGCTGTCATAGTCTTATCTGACATACCAGCTTTATGAAATGTATTTAGAGTAGTCTGTGTCTGTTTCTCTCCGATACTCTGTGCACATATTACGCCTACTGACTCTCCAGCTTGAATAAGTGAACTCTGATAGTTTTGTTGTATACAAGACTTTAATGTTGGAATAATTTCTGGATAAACTTTCTGTATAGAAAGCTGTTTCCGTAATGCCTCTTTTTGTTTGTTCATTATAGAGTAAGCTGTGTCCTTTGGAATATTATCCTGTGGCTTGATGAAGTCAAGTATATTTTCTATTTCTGAGTTGGTCAATAAACGAGTCATAGTGGTATGTTAATATATTACTTCATAGTTGTTCAAAAACTTCAAATTAAAATTTTGTATTAAAGCCATATAATAATAAATAAAATGGCTTTGTACAAAACTTACACAACTATGGGTATTGACCCTAATGAACCTAAACCTGAGAGTATGGCAGATGTCCATCATGTAACAAGTAAGCAGGATCGTGATAATATTATTGCGAGTAACAAGATAGTCGTCATAGATAACTACACTGACTGGTGTGGACCTTGTAAGCAGTGCGCTCCTCAGTATGCTGTACTAGCAAAGACATATAATAGTCCTGGACTATGTGTATTAGTTAAAGAGGATGTTGACGCTAAGATTGGTGGGCATCCAGTACCTATTAGGGGTGTTCCGTGTTTTCATTTCTATATTAATGGTTTCTTTCAGAAGGATATGGTTGTGACAGGAGCTGATATTAACTTAGTAGAACAGACTCTAGCTAAACTTCTAAAGTAAACATGTAAGTTTGTATAACTGATAAAAGTTATATAAATGATAAAAGTATTATACGTATAAATATCTTATTGTACTTTAGTTTATGTTGAAATCTAAAAAACATTATTACTATTTTTTTCTTTCTTCGTTATTAATAAAATGTTCGACGCAAAATTTATTGTTACATTAACTGGACTTCTATTAGCTACATTAGCTATATGCAACTTCGATAACAAGAAGAAAGTTACCAGCAAAGAGGGATTTGGCATGCTTCCTTCTCAGACTATAAGAGTTGATCGTGTTGCTGCTCCCAGTAGACAGGCTGCTTCCAAGGGTGACTTCTTCTCGGTTCCTGGTACATACCAGGCTATGTTGAGCCCTAGGTTTGCTAATATGAGTGTTGGTGCAAACATTAGATACAATCCTCCTAGTATGACTAACATGGCTTCTCCTTGCGATCCTTTGCAGTTTGGAGACATGGTTAAACAGAGCTATGTAAAGGAGAATTATCATGGTGGAGCACCTTTGATGGCTCCTAACTATTCTGCTGGTGATTATGGACAGGTACTATCCGAGATTGAGGGTGTTAGAGAGAACTATGGATGCTCTGGACCTTCGTGCAAAAAAGATGGAACGCCTCTTGCTTTTCACGGAGGAGCTCCTATAATGCCTGCTAGTTATGCAGCTGGAGACTATGATCAAGTATTGAAGAATACATATGATACATCTGATGTAACACCAATTACAAACATGTTACCTATTGATACGATGGCGACTGTAAATGAGCTTGGAGAGACAATTCAGCCTATTGTATATGACAGATTCATCTATGCTAACAGGAACAGTCGTCTTCGTTCGCAGGGTGATATGATTCGTGGAGATCTCCCAGTTGTCCCGTGTGCCCCTGGATGGTTCAGACCGTCGGTCAGCCCGAACGTTGATCTTCAGGAAGGAGCTATGAACGTCATCGGAGGTGTTGATAATGCTACTACCAGAGCTATGGCTGAGCTTATCCATGCTTCTTCTGGTGACACTCGTACTACAATTGCTGGTGTTAACATGACAAGTGTTAAGGATGTAGCTACTGGACAGGCGATGGCGGATGTAAGAGTTACGGCTTTCCCTTAAAAATATAGCATATACTAAGTATATTGAGACTATGTGGAATATGTGTGGAATATATATGGAATATAGGTAGAATATAGGTAGAATATAATAGAATGTCTTTATGTTCTTGATACAAATACTATGTATATTTTAGTATGAGTGGTGAGCTCGACTACTCAAACTATAAATTAAACATATTTGAGGAAAGTCTTTAGAGTATATTCATAGTATATATACATAGTTTTGTTTTATTATAAAAATATAATAAAATTACTGTTAATTTTACACGCTAGTCTCTACGATAGTCTCTACGATAGTTTCTACGATAGTTTTCTTATAAAAGAGAATCATCATTGGAGAGTCCTGGTTGTTCAAAAAGTCCTTTTCAATACTATCTATCGAACATACATATTCTGCTGACTTTAGATAACTAGTATTACAGTCAACATTCTTTCTATCAGAAAATCCAATATTAATACATGTGTCAAAACCATACTTCCTAAAGTAACTGAATAACATAGAATCATACGTAGGAACTTCAATAATAACATAAGATATTCTACCACTTTGCATTGTTTCTTCCATACCAAGTAACACATCATACCAAGAATTACCTACGTCAATCTTAATAATAATATCATTTACAGTACTAGCACCAAAAAACTTATCTAATGGCTGTGTAATACACTTTTCAGAATAACTATACAAATCTTCAGGTAAACTATCTACAGAACATAATCCCATATTAGACTTGGCTACATTAAACATAACCTCATCTTGTTTACTAGATAACGCTACTTTAAAACCTAAAACTAACTTTTCATACTTATTCTGAATTATAGCAGTTTTAAGCAAAGAATAGTTGGCATCTATTGGTTCAAATGCTAATACAGGAACATTACTACAAGCGGCTATAATAGAAAAGTATCCAATGTTTGCACCAACATCAACAAATACAGTATCAGGACTTTTTTGTTTAAATAGTTCGACTAATATTTCTGTAGTGCATGGTTCCCAGCAACCATTTGTTTTTACATAGTTACATATATACTCATTCTCATCTTTGTGAAAGTTTAAGGTAAAATCCATTTTTTATGATATAAGTAATCTTTTTTAAGTTAGTTAATAAATTTTTCATATGTTTTTATGTAATTGAGAGCATCTAAACAGTTATAGTTACTTTCTTCACCTTTTAGTTTCTCTATTTCTTCTACTAAAACTTCATAGTCTTTCAAGTATACTTTCTTTGATAGCATGTAAAGAGTTCTACTATTAGCTACATTATTTCTCATGTTAAATGAGTTTACAGATAATAATTTCTGAAAATTTTGAGTAAACTTTAGTTTATCCTTATCACTTAACTTATAAGTTCCTTGATTAAGTAAGACACTTTCTACAATTTCTTTATAATCAGCCATTTCAGAAGACTGTTCTACATAGTTACTTAACATATCAAAAACTTTTTGTGGTAATAAGAACGTTTCTTCAGTATATGGAGCAATAACTAAACTATTAAAACCTTCTGGTACTACATAACTTACTTCTTCACTATTCATACTAGCAATCTTTTCATCATAAACACGATGTATAAACTTCATTGTATCATTGAATACACTCTCGTATTTACTTGTGTTAGTTACCTTTTCTTTACTAAGAAATGATAACATACTCTCATTTACATACAAAATGTTTGTTTCAAGCGTTTGTGCTGCAAAATAAACAAAAAATAGGTTCTTTGGTTGCGGTATAGTGCATAATTTGATTCTTGTAAATACATCTATGTAAGTCTGAACACGCTCCTGTGTAGTTGATGACAAAATGTAGTCAAATACTTGTCTAGAATTTTCTTTATCAAATGTCACTTTTGTATCTTTAACAATTCCAAGTTGGAAAGTGTAATCATTACGCATTTTCATAATGTACTTGATTAAATCATATGGTTCTAGCTGTTCTAATTCATACTTATTATTGGCAATAAGATTTGTATACTTACGTGCTCTGTTAAAAAAAGTTCTCATATCTTTAGCAGTGTTAAATGTTCCTGGGTGATACTTAGTACCAGTTAAGAAGTTAGCTAGCTTAATAAGGTTAGAAAAATCTTTTGGTTGAAGTCGCTTGGATATAACTTGATCAATTGTTGTAACTAATAATGTAAAAACATCTTGTATCTTACTCGACCTAAACATGTTAACGAAACCATGGTGTACTCCATTGTGTACTACATGTGACTTTCCATAGTCTATAACTACTGGAATGACAGATGTACGAATACGAATAATTTTATCATAATCTAAGACATACTCTAATGTTATTGGAGTAGTTAGTCGTTTTAGTACTATATTCCACGGTGTTAAGTCATAGTGTACAAAACCACATCTTTTTTGTGCTACTTGTACTGCTAGACAAAGTTGCATAAGTATAAACAAATACTCCTGAAAGTCAAACTTACTTCCATTAATATAATCATGTAAAGTTTCACCAAATATACGTTCAACAACTACATTATATGTATCTATCTTAGTATACATTCCAAATACGTACGCAAAGTTTGGTATAATCTTTGATAACTTATTAAGTTCTTTTGTACACACATATGTTTCATGTATATGTTCATATTTCTTATATTTTTCCGATGTAGTTTTAACAACTAAAGGATAACCTGCAAGATCAAAACTATTCACTACACCTAGTTTATTCTTAAAAATAGTTTCTTTTAGTATTGCTACATCTTCAAAGTTTCCTTCAGTTATAACTTTTCTAATAATCCATTCTACACCTTGTAAAAGACCATAACTTCTAGCAACATTTGGTACACTGTTAATGTCTTTGATAGTTTTACTTGTATCTGGGAAATAAAAATCTAATGATTTATACTCATAATCGATCATAGTCTCCAATGGCGTGCTTACATTATACAAATACACTCCAATTTCGTTCTTAAGGTCTACAAAAAGTTTTTGCATGTAATCTAGTATTCCTTTCTTCTGTAAAAAAGTATCAAAAAATATCTTAGCATTCTTAGCGATTTTCTCACATTCTGTATCATTATTTCTGCACCATTTTATTTGATCAATAATATCTGATAGATCTTCCTTAATAGGCACATAGTGTTCATAAGGTACTAATAAGTTACTATACCATACTTTCCATTTTGACTTTACAAGTAAGATTACAGATCCCATACTTAACTCTAGAGAAAGCCTAAAAGCTGATACATGACCATCAACATTAACTATATACTTATACTCTGATTGTTCAGCTGGAGACAAACGAGATGCTAGACCAAATGGTAGAATACTAACATCAATTGTCTGTAAAAAGTCGTTATTCTGAACTTTACGTGGACGAAGATTCCAGTTGGTAATACCAGCATCTAAGTAAGGAGGTTCATTTTCTACAATCTTCTGTTGAGAAGATATATATGATAGTTTTAATCTAGGATTAGTTTCTATTGTTGTTCCACAACCAGTAGAACCTCCTCTAAACACAGCAGTTGCTTTCTTATCTTTCCATGCTACATTAAAAACTTGGTTATATTCTCTACAAGACTTTGGAAACCATTTATTTTCATAACTTTGAACTCTAGCCCAGTCCTCCCATGTTGGTATTTCTATATCTGCATAATATTCAGATGATGACATACTTAAGATTGGGACATATTTGTCATAACTGTGTGATACAAGTGGAAAGTTGTTACCAAACATGTTATTGTATGGTTCAAAACCATTTCTAGTTAATAAAGGAAAGTCTCTACGATTTATGAAGAACTCTATATCAGGAATTGTTCGTGTACTACATAGTTCTTCCAACATATTTTTGACATTTCCAACATTAGAGTCTCCTTCATGAATTGGATACTCATATCTGACTAAACAGTTGTTTGCATACCACTCATCAATATTTTCATTTACATAACGTGGGTTAAACTTGTATCCTTCTAGTTCCTGAATATGTTTAAGAAAGTCATTCATATTTCCATATTTTGATGTATCAACCTTTACCTTTTGGCTCCATTCATTGACATAATTAGCATTAGAGAATGGTAAAAACACACGTAGTTTGTTATCTACTATTTTAACGAAAATGCCTTTCTTAAACTTGTAAAAGATGTATCTAAATGTGTTAATAACAGAATCTGCTTGTAACTGTTTGTATTTGTCCCAGTCAGTGTATGGGAACCCTTTAGAGTCTTTGAATAAGTTATCTTTTAAAGATATCTTTTTTATACAAGGATTAGAGTTAGTTGCATCACGATAGTATTCAAACTGTTCTTCATCACCAGCTGTAAAATGGGCTTGTTTAAAGTTCTTATAACGTGGATTTGTCTGATCAATTTCTTTTGAACCTTTCAAACACTCGTCTTTACTGTCATAGAAGTCTGGTTTAACATTGAATATAGAAGTTGTAGTTGTCATTATTTATTAACACTGATATTTTAATAACCTTTTTGAGTATTAAAATCAATTAGAAAATTAAACTTTATTGAGTTTCTTGAACTTGATCTTTTGCTGTTCTACTGCGGTACCCTTTTGTGCTTCTTGGATACGAGTATAAGCTTCTGTAGGGTTACTTATACCAAATTCTTCTAATACAGATATTATGTCAGCATCCTTCTCCTTCTTCTTCTTAGGTGGTCTTCGTTCCTTATTTTCTATAACTATAGCTTTTCCATTATATTTTAGACCATGCTGGCCTTTTTGAACTAGATAATCAGTAATACATGCTTCTAACTGTTCACAACGTTTACGTAAGTTTCTGTTAGTTTCATTATTAAACCTAATTTGAGCTTGTATTTGTTCAAGCTCATCTACATAAGCTTTAATAGACATATTTTGTAGAATCCCTCTATATCTCTATAAATTTGAAATTGAAAATCAAACTAAAGACAATACGTTCTATAATATATAGAATAACCATGGACATTTTTACATGTCCAAAAGGTTGTTGTACAATAAAAGTCTCACCATATAACAGTACAATAACTACAAACAAACATAACACAACGTATAATACAAAAGCTGGAGTCTTTATATATGATCCTAAGACAGATAAAATTCTTCTAGTACAGTCTCGTGGAAACTTATGGGGACTACCAAAAGGTACTATTAAACCAAATGAAAGTCAATTACAGTGCGCTATAAGAGAAGTGAAAGAAGAGACTGGATTAGACATATTATCTAATAATTTTAAGAAATATACACTTATACATGGTAATGCTACATACTTTTACATGGAAATGGAAGAGTGTGTGGTTAACATACAAAATCATATACCTAAAAATGATGCAAACGGTATAGGATGGATAAAAACAGATTGTATACAACAACTAATTGAACAAGGAAATATAGTTCTAAGCAAGCACTGTAAGATGGTATTTAAAATTTTTAAGAATAAAACATATCCAGATTCTACATTTAATACTATTTTAACAAAAAAATAACTTTACGTCACTCCATCTAACTTTGGTTGTTTATAGTTTTGATCATAACGACTCGGCGACCAAGGTGGTCTAACGGCAGCATAAAGAGACATAAAATCTTCTTTTAACTGATCTTTACTTACTTTACAACCACAATTACCACTTAGTAATTGAGTTTTACGTACATGCGGTTGATCATATGTGAGAAGTATAGAATAATTCTCATGTCTACTCTTGATATTTGACATTTTTTATTAATATCAAGACTAAAAAAACTTGTTTAACTAAACAATGACTTCATAGCATCAAACTTACTCTTCAGATCCTTATGAGCTTGCTCGGTCTTGTTATACTCTTCCTGTAACTTTGCTAGTTTACTTACAACATCCTCTTTTTCATCTTTTAGAGCTTGCAAATGGGTACACAACTTTATAATTGTATCATTTGTAGCAGATGAAGCCTTAGTTAAGTGAGAAGTATACTCTTTAGCGAATGCATTGTAGTCAGTATTCTTATTAAATGGACTTACCTCATATTGTTCTACCTTAGTCTCTACCTTGGGCTCTACCTTAGGCTCTACCTTAGGCTCTACCTTAACTACCTTTGTAGTTGATACCTTAGTCTCTACCTTAGTCTCTACCTTAGGTTCTACCTTAGGTTCTACCTTAGTCTCTTCTTTAGGCTCTTCTTCTTCATCTTGCTCATCTCCATCGTCTTCATCACCATCCTCTTCATCTTGATCATCCTCTTTGTCATCATTACTATCGGCTTGTAATAGAGACTCATCTGGCTTGAAACCCCACTCATTACACAACTCTAATGCTTCATCATCAAGTGGAACAATGTTACCATCTTGATATGTTCCAATCACAAGACGATCTTTTTGAGATTTGAACACAAGCGTAGACTCTGGATGCCAAATAGTGTCGTGAGCTGTTAGTTTCTTTAGAATAATCTTTCGGTTTTGCGTACTCATATTTTTATATCTATTTTGTTCTTTTAGATAAAAAATTAAATTTAATTTTAAGATTCATCAGAATCATAGTCACTATCGGAAGATGAATAGTCATACTCTACTTCTCGTTTTATAGGAACTTGCTTTCCTCTAGTTACAGGAACTGCTTTCTTAGAAGTCTTTTCAGAAGCTTCTTGCTTCTTTGTAACTTTAGTTTCCTTTACACTCTCTTTAATAAGTTCTCTGGGGGACTCTTTGGTCTTTGCAGATGGTTTTACCTGCTTGGTAGTTTCTTTTTGCGAAAGAATGTACTGTCTTAACACAATCTTTTCATCCTTCATAATCAACTTCTTAAGTTTTACTTTAAACTGTTCTACTAACTTATCAACAAGAATATCAACTTCTTCATCTACATTAAAATTACTCATTTAAATGCATATAAGTCTATTCTTTATATTAGTTTATATTTTATTTGCATACAATAAATGGAGTATAGTAAACTAGAAAATACTTGGTCTGGACTAAAATCTTATAATCTTAATGGTAAATACATAGAAAAGTATGGAGGTCCAGTAACAATGTCTCTAAACGATTGGAGAGACTATGTATCAAGTGGTAGAAATACACTTGAAGGTGCTGGAGGTATTATTCCTTCTGGTAGAACACAATCTGGATGGACTGGACAAGCTGTTTATTCGGGACATGTAAGACAAGGATATATGTAACAAAAATTGTTTTTCGTATCTAAGTGTAAATGAGAAAGCGAACAATTATTATTATAAGTATAGTTTCAACTATTCTATCAATAATATGGGTAATTCTTACTTATTTTGGTATAACTAGATATTTATCTCTGCATACATCTTTATCAAGTGAAACGTATGTAAAAAATTATAGTAAACTACCAAAGTCAGATGCTGGTAGGGTTGTTATAGCTTTTACAGTAACACCTGAAAATGTGAATAAGATAAGACCCATGATAAACTCTATACTAGACCAAACTGTAAAAGTTAACTCTATTTTTGTAGTATTATTATCTGATAAAAAGTATGATTTGCCAAAGTATATAACAGATGTTGCAACAACAATTCCAGCTGGTAAAGACTATGGTGATGGTACAAAACTTATACCTATTTTATTAAGAGAAAAGGAATGTGATACTACAATAATTACATTAGACTCTAATGTTATATATGGACAGGACTTTTTATACACAATAATAGATGAATCACTTAAAAATCCTAGATCAGTTATAGTAGATAAAAAGGGCTTTAGTATGTTAGTTAAGCCTGAACTATTTGGATGTGAAGTAATAAATAGAGAAAAAGATAACTTTGATAACAACTGGTTCTTAAGTAAAACAAAAAACGTAAAAGTTATAGATTACTATGAAAACTATAGAATTATAGGTATGTAAGTATACCTAAATAGAATTTTCTAAAATATAATTTAGAAAATTTACATAAGACCCTATTTATATATTATTCAAAAAGAGCATGCATATCAGTTATCCATTGAGGTTGTTCACGAGAGTTAATCTTACCTTTCCATGAGTGTATATGTATTTTATCAAAAAAGTAGTATTGTCTATATGCTTCAACTGGATCTGAGTCTTTGTAAGTATTAGGCATCGCTAGTCTAAAAGTCGTAAAACCCAAGTCAGGAAGATCTGGTATATTTTTACTTAGATCTATTAGGTATGGCTCGCACTTATGAACTTTTCCATAACGATAAGTATACTCCTTGCACAGTTCTAACCCAAGCGAACACAACCATTCATAGTTACCTTTTGACTCACGTGTCCATATAGCAGATGGATGATTTTTATGTGTTAGTTTATAGCATGGTGTATATGTACTGTTTGTAACCCAATGAGCTGAACACAACAGCTGACAGGTCTCAAGTATCATTTTCACAACGTGTTTATCAAGGTGCATCATAGCACATATAACTGGATTAAGATGTAACAGAAAAATATTCATAGTTAACTACACATTATAATAATATAGTTTCAAGTATATTTCAAGTTTATTTGCTAGTTGTTCTGATCATAGTATGATATACTGTAAAACTTATCAAACCAAATATTACGTCAGCTAGTAAGTACTTCCAAGAGTCTGGATTACCTCTTATAGCATTTACTGCAAAAAGTAGGTAAAATACACCATGAATTGGTCTCAAACAGTTCCACCAAATTTTATCACCAAATACTTCTACTCCTGTCTTTCTTGTTCCAGATAGGTATAGATAGAAGAAACCAATAGCAGGAAGTAATGCCAGTATACCTAAATATCTTAAATGTTCAATACTAACATTTTTAGCTATATATACAAGTAAAGCTCTCGTACCTATACATCCTACTAAAAATAATAGAAATCTTTTATGTAACGTGTTCATTTATTACTTATGGATATTATCTTTTTACAGAACCTCTTCCATACTTGCAATACTGTCTCTGTGAAAATCCTTTTGGCGATCTACAGTTTATAGACATTTTATACTTGTGTGACCAAGATCTTTTCTTTGGAGTAGCTTTCTTAACTGGTTTTCTTCTAGTAGACTTGTTTGGCGACTTTCTCTTTGGAGTAGCCTTCTTAACTGGTTTTCTTCTTGGTGATTTACTTGGAGACTTTCTCTTTGGAGTAGCTTTCTTAACTGGTTTTCTTCTAGTAGATTTACTCGGTGACTTTCTCGTTGAAGACTTTCTCTTTGGAGTAGCCTTTTTAACTGGTTTTCTTCTAGTAGACTTGCTTGGAGACTTTCTCTTTGGAGATGTCTTTCGTATTGTAACTTTTGGAGAGAAAGAATTACTAGAATATGAGACTGGAGGAGCTTGTCTTTTTATAGTTATTTTAAACTTTTTTGCTGTATTTTTAACAGCTTTATCAAGGCTTGGTTCGCTCCAAAGAATCCATTTAGACCAAAAACCAGCTGTATCTATTCCAGTTATACCCCAGTTCTCTCTAGCCTTATGTCTACCTTCATATCGTTTCATTCTAGCTTTATCTTTATGTATTGTGTAGTCAGAAAAGCCAGATAGTCCAAAATGGACCTTTTTATGTGTACCATCATTGTGTACAACAGTTACCATGAATTTTTTCTCTGGTTTACTTGATTTTTGTAAGTATACTATTGTCATTCTGTTTATAATATACTCAGAAAAATTAAGATAATTTTTACTTTATAAAAAGTCAAAATTTACAAAATATATATACTTTTATCAAGAATTTTTAAGTCTAAATGATCATATTTTAGTCATCCATGTATACCTATACATGAAACTATTTTTACATATCAAAATGAACAGAACGAACACAGCATTTTTCAATGTTTCCATAGAAAGAGTTAAAAGTTCCTGGTAGATTTGGAACGTATTCATAAACTGTTGATCGTCCAACAAGATTAAGTTTCATATTTTTTTCATTAATAAGGTGAATTCTTTCTAGATAGCACTCTCTTACAGTCTCATAGTTTACTTGTGGTAGAAGCACAATACCTTCCCACTCTTTTCGTTTACCACTCAAATCTATCTTGAAGTCATCTGGACAATATTTTTTTAGAGGTGAGTTTTCATCTGTTAAAAGTTCACTAAGAGGTTCTGGAATAAGATTAGCGCTCTTTGGAGGTAGTACGCACAATAACTGTTGGAAAGCTGTACTAGGTATAGTTCTTCCATACTTTGGAAAAATAAAGGTGTTTGTATATGTAGATAATGTTGACGCTGGAGGAGCATAATGATACGCAAAGTTCCATTTCCAGTTAGGAACTCCTTGTGTATAATACGAAAGAACCCATTGCATACCTTCTAGATATTGATGACATAATTTTTCTTGATCTATTCCTTCTGGAAAATGAGTTGTATAGTAGTCATTTTTATATTTATCTATATCAACTATCCATTTGTCTTCTACTTGTACTGAACATTTTTCTAGTACATCGTCAACAAAAAATGACTTTTTCTTCATTAGTTTACGTTCAAAGTTTTCCTTTTCATGTTGTCCAATTGTTCCAAGTATGACACCTAACGTCCTAGGGTTAAACTGAACTCTACCAGCTATATTGTTGGTAATATGACCAAATGAAGAACCAACTTGTCTATATACCTCTAATATTAGCTCGATACCATTCTCTATGATTTCTATTGAAGGAATATGTGGAAGAAAGTCATTACCAAGCATAAAACACAAGAAAATAAAGTCATCTATAGCAGATTTTTGATTAAACCTATACTTATTACCTTCCCATTTCATCATACTCGATAATTGTTTACTTATTTTACCAACATCTATACAGAAGAAATCATTATTAGAGCTATATGTATCTTCACGTAAGATATAAAACTTTGGCATATGAGTTCCCAATGCTAACATAATTAGATCTGCATCTAAACCAGATATACAATAACTCTCATTAGGACTTCCATAACATCTAATATAGTTTACTAGTTTATGTTCACCTTCTCCTGGAACTTTTTCAGAAGAAAAAATAACTTGGATAGATTGCCAGTATGAGTCGCTATTTATCCGTTTACGTATATACCAATCTATATACTTTGTTAAATGATCCATAAACTGTGTTCCTGGAGTTATACAGTTGCTATTGAATAAAGAGTCATCTGTAGCTTCTTTTGCACTACGAAACCGTCTTTGTCTTTGTTGATTCTGTTTACTTAATGGTGCTGGACCATCTACACATAGAATAAGTCGTTTTGTAGGTTTAACTAGTTTTAGTATAGATTCTACTGTATTACATACATCATTGAAAAGTTTGAGTTGTAGTTGGAGGTTAGATTGTGTTTGTCTTTTTGTTGTTAAAAGCGACGGAGCAGCTTTAAAGTTTCCATATTCGTATACTTTTTGAGCTGAAGTATGAAAAATTCCATTCATATCAACAAGTAGTGTATCTACTTGAACACCAATATCTGAAAAGTGTTGATCTTTTCTAATCTTATGTATGTTCTGACCAAACTGATTTCTAAACCAGTGAAAAAAATGTTTAATACCCATAGTTGTTTATATTTCCTTAGTGTTATCTATTAAGGAAATCAAATTAAAATAATTACTTTCTGATACTTTAATAAAATGTTAAAAACACATGTAATAGCTACTGTTATACTACTTTTATTTGATTTGTTATGGGTAGGAACTTTTATGGGTAAAAAATATCAAGATCAAGTTCAACAGATTCAAAATGATAAAATGGTAGTACGACCTTTATTTGGCGTATTAGCATATTTCTTAATGGTAGTTGGATTAAATCTATTCGTTCTTCCACGTATTCGTAAAGGACATGAACTAAGAGATAGTATAAAGTACGGTTTCCTATTTGGAATAGTTTTGTATGGAGTATACGACTTTACAGCTGCTGCAGTATTAAAAGACTGGGATATAAAACTTGCTATTACTGATATTGTATGGGGAGGAGTTGTTTACTTCCTAGCAGCATATCTTGGAACCAAACTTTCTAGCATAACTGTTTAATGTTATTATATAGTAATACTATTAAGTATTATTATCTTGCAACATATCTATTTACAGTTGGAATGCTCTCCTTACACAATGGACAGCATGTTTTACGTTTACACCACTCTTTTATACACTTTGGATGATAAACATGATTACATTTTAATACTGAAACATAATCATTTTTATTATACTCTTCTGTACAAATAGAGCAACTTTCATATTTCTTTTCTGTTGTTTCATATAGCTGAGAACTTAGATTAGGTGAAACAACATGATTTATCATACTATTTAGATGTTGTGTTTCTTCTGAAAATATAGGAGTAACTACTGTTAAAATACTTAACATTCTAAACATTGGGTCAGTTACACCACGTTCATTATTACTGTGAACAGTAAATCTAATGTTACTTGACATGTTATACTACTACTTAATATACTGTTTAAGTTTTATAATTCAATTTTAAAAACCAAAATGTTAGTAATCAAATAAATGATTATATATGGAGACGATGATGATAACTACGCAAGCTTTTTACGTGCTACAAAAGATGTAAAGACTGTTATAAGCTCAATGACTAAAGAAGAGTTGTTATTATTATACAGTTTATATAAACAGTCAATGTTTGGAGATAACAAAACTTCTCAACCATCATTGTTTGATATAAAAGGTAAAGCTAAATGGAACTCGTGGATGTTACAAGCTGGTAAAGAAAAACCTACGGCAAGAAAAGAGTATGTAGACTATGTTAATATGTTATTAAATAGAAACAAACAAAATGTTTCAATATAACCATAATTATCTATTTTAGAGTTCATTCATACTGAACATTGCAACCAGAAGTTGTTAGAAGAATATCTATTGTAGCAATAGAATACTTAACAGTCACATCTATTTGATTTGTCTGACTATCATAAACGATAGAGCTAAGAGTAATTTTGTTATCTGTTAGTGCATCATGCAAACAATCTCCTTCCGTATCTATACCAGTCATAATAACGTTAGAACCATCTAACTTATATTGTTCATCTACACAGGATATAGTAAAGTCTCCAGAGATTGAAAAGTCTAATAGTTCAGTTGACTTAATGTTTACTAAACCATTTATAGTCTCCCCAAAAACAGTTTTAGTACCACAATAAGTTCCGGTAGGTGTGTTACTAATCTGTAGAAGACTTAATAGAGTAAGAAGTAGTTTATTTAGATTCATTTTTATACTTAACAAATATTCTTTAATATAAGTTATTAATTTATATTAGAAAGCTAACTTTTTACTAGCAGAACCAAATAGGTTAGTTTTAAGACCAGAGTTACTAGAGTTACTAGAGTTACTAGACTTTTTAATTCGGAGATCTTTATTTAGTTCTTTATCCATCTCCTTTGCTAATTCTTCATCTCCATAGTTAGATTCTAGATTAATCAACTCAATCTTTTTAGCCGTAGCTATATCAACATCTCTTCTTAGCCTAGAGTTAAGTTCATGGTAACTAGGAATTAGACTAGCATCATTTATAAACTTACATGCCCATCCATAGTCTAATAGAACAATTGTACCATCTTTTCTACACATTATATTACCATCATGAATATCAATAAAAACCCACGATCTATCCCATAGTTCTGGTAAAACTTTATTTTTTAATTGGGTATAAATATCTCTAGCTGAAAGATTACATTTATATAGTAACTCTTGTACAATGTATCCTTTACCATGACATGTCCATGCTGCATAAACTTTAGGAGTATGTTTCCATCCTTGTAAATCGTATAATGCTTCTACCTCATTCTTAAACTGTTGATCTGCGTTCTGTTCTTTAAGAACATAGTCACACTTACCAAGTTTACATACTTTGTGTACCGTACCTGCTTCTCCAAAACCTATTCTTTCTTGTTTATCATATGTGCCTTCTAATAAACAGTCTTCTGCTATACGCATAAACTTAGTTGGTGTACCTATAGGTTCAACTGGTGTTATAGAAGACATAAGTTTACTACCTATTTTACCATTTTTTAATACATAACGACCAGTATTAGGATTTAGTATCTTAGTTTCATCATCTATTGGCGAGCTCATTTAATATTAAGTTAATAACAAAAATCTTTACTATATTAAAATGTTTACAAAATCAAAAGTTGATTATAACAAGCTACTTACTACTTTAGCCGTACTTGTTATTATTAGTCTAATTATTGCAATTATTGTTACTTTACTAAATTGCAAATGTAAGAAACCTTCCGAGACATATAAGCTTCCATTTGCGCCAAATAAGCTACCATCGCCTAAAGAAGTTAAAGATATACTCAAGAAAAAGTCTGTCAAGTTTTTAGAAATACCAGATGAGATAAAAGATGAATTAGCAGATTCTGCTGCTGCTCAAAAACTCAACAGGGAAAGACCAGAATGGGAAGACTCTCCTGGTAATATTGAGCATAAACAAGATAATATATTTGAGTCAGAATATCCTTGGACAGAGGGAGCTGCTGGTTTTTCTCAAATGAAAAATCGGATCATAATTTGTGGAAAAAATAGGCAAGAACTTGTAGTTGCTCCGATTGGTATGTTTGGTTCTATATCCCCAGCTTCCAGTACTTTCCGTATTGATGTACTTGGAAATTATGGAGACTATACTAAGTTTGGACAGGGATGCCAGTTTTCATGGACATCATCTCGTTTAGGTGAAAATAATACTGTCGTACAGGAACAGAATGATGTTTATTTAGTACCTATTTTTAGAACAGATGGTGTTGATGTTGCAACTTTTACACTTCAAAATGGAAGTTTAACTCTAGTTGATATGCAAGTTCTTTCTAACTTTGCAAAGTCTGGTTGGATAACAGTTGATCCTATTAGTAAATGTTTATTCTTCTGCACTAACTATGACAATACAAATCTATCATTCAGAGCTAGATCTTTCGCTATATATAACATTGAACCTTTAGATAGTGGAAGACTAAGAATAACAGGTCTTAGCAGCGCAGTAATTGATAGACCTATTGAAAAATGCACAGGTGGATGCTTCAGTAATAATGGTATTTTATACTTACTAAACAATGATAATGACAGTTCTGGTTTCTCAGCTTATACTTTCAACTATAATCAGTATTTACCAGGATATGTTTTTAATAAGGTAAGAGACTATAGAGTGTACACACCAGATGAGTCTATATGGAGCAGTGATAATCAAGACCTAGTAGGTATTGGTTACTTTAAGTTTGGTCAAGACAGATTTCTTGGAATTCTTCACAGAAATGAAGACGTTGATATTGATAACATAACTTACACGAAGGCAAGTGGATTAATGTAAGTTATATCATAATATTTTTATGGTAAAAATATTATATTTTTTATATTAAAAAATGATTAGACGCACCTATTTAGTTTACACTGGTATTATTGTAAGTATTTCTATACTTATAGCTACTATACTATTAATTTGTATACCAAAAACTTGTATGGTTGATGAAACATATAAAATTCCAACCCCAAAAGTTACTAGACCAAAGTTAAAGATATCAGAAGAGACAAAAGATAAAATACAAGCAGAGTATGCTGCTCAGAAACTCAAACGTCAACGTCCAATATGGCAAAATCTTGATGGAATAATCGAACACAATGAGGATGGAGTTTTTGAAGTAGAGTACAACTGGACAGATGGAGCTGCTGGTTTTTCACAGCTCAAAGATAAGGCTATAATATGTGGAGATAATAGGACGAAACTTATAGCTTGTCAGATTGGTATGTTTAGTCCAAGTGTATCAGAATCTTCAAGTTCTTTTAGCATTAGTATGCTTAACCAAATGTATCAAGGACAAACTGTATACACTAATTTTGGCCAAGGATGCGAGTTTTCATGGACAACAGGTTCAGTAAGACGTAATGTCTATATTGCTCCTGTTTTTAGAAGTGATGGAGTTGATGCAGCTGTTTTTACACTTCAAAATGGAGTATTAACATTTTTCGACTTATTCTTATTGAGTAATGATGCAAAGTCTGGATGGTTAACAATTGATCCTATTAGTAAATGTTTGTTCTTCTGTCCTATATATAACTTAGATTTAGAATCAGAAGCTAGATTTTTTATTATATTTAACATTGAGACGATTGATAATGGAAGAAGACTACGTTTAACATCATTTGATGATGCAAGAGTAAATAGTCCTATAGTTAAATGTACAGGTGGATGTTTCAGTGATAATGGTATTCTCTACTTGCTAAATAATGATGATAACAGTACTGGTTTCTCAGCTTATACTTTTGCTTATAATCAGTATTTACCAGGCTACATGTTCACAAAAGTAAGAGATTACAGAGTTTATACTCCAGAGGAGTCTATATGGAGCAGTGATAATCAAGACCTCGTAGGTATTGGTTATTTTAACTTTCCTGGTTATAGTAGATTTATTGGAATTCTTCATAAAAACGAAGATATAGGTACTGACAATATAACTTATACAATGGTTGAAGGACTAATGTAAACTATCAGTCACTATCATACTCAACATCATACTCAACATCTGTCATTGTTGCGTCTTCTGAATCATATTCATGAGGTAAACGATAAGTGTTATTATAACTTGTATTTCTTTGTTTATAACGTTCATAATGACTCTCCATACTTTCAAATACATCAGTAGCTACTTGTGTTGCACAATTAATTACATCTGGTTCAATAGAGTTATATTGATTATATGATGAACTATTATATAAGTTCTCCTGTAACATAGATACTATTATTGATGGGAGTTCTATAGATAGATCCTGTGTAACCTTCTTGAGTACTTCCTCATATAATTGTTCCTTTATTGTGTTTGTTAAGTCACGTTTCAACTCTTTCTTTAGTTTTTTGGCTAGTTTAGCTTTAGTCTCTCCCATAATCATCTCTTGTAGAAGAGGAGGAGCATTCTCCATACTATCTGCGAGACTATCATAACATATTTCCTGTAAGCTTTTAACAGACATATTATATATAACTGGTCTGATATTTATGTATCAACTTCACTCAAAAAATCATTTTGAAAATAGTATACCTTTAGTCATACCTTTAGTCATACCTTTAGTCATACCTTTAGTCATACATTTGTTATATAAATATATATAACAAATTATCCATGGCGGGGATCGAACCCGCAATCTCCCGATTAGAAGTCGGACGCGATATCCATTTCGCCACACGGACCTTATTAACACACTACCTATATATATGTATCATATCTTTAAATTTGTTATAATTTTTAGAATTTAAAAAATTATATACTACTAGTAAAATGAATCTCTTTCTAAAACAAATGGTCAGTCTCCTTATGGCTGCTTCCAAATTTATGAACAACGCAGAACATTCAGATGTATCATCTGAAGTACTTAGGTTTGGAAAGTTTATATCTGATTTTGACAAGTCGTATGACAACTATAATCACTTTGAGTCGGCGTTCAACAACTTTAGGGATAACCTAAAGCGTATAGATAGCCATAACTCTACAGAACTAGGATATAATATTGGTTTGAATCAGTTTGCCGATATGAGTATGCTAGACTTTGATAGCTGGAAGAGTTCTGGATGCTTATTCTCTGCTAAAAACAATAATCTATTGTTTAAACAATCATGCGATGTATTTGAGTATTCCGGTGCTACTTTACCAGATTCTTATGACTGGAGAACTAAAGGTGCTGTAACAGATGTAAAAGATCAAGGACAATGTGGAAGTTGCTGGTCTTTCTCTGCTACAGGTGCTTTAGAAGGTGCATGGGCTCTTAAGACTGGTAAGCTTATTTCTCTAAGTGAACAGCAACTTGTCGACTGCTCTACATCTTATGGAAACATGGGATGCAATGGAGGTTTAATGGATTCTGCATTTTTATATGCTATTGACCATGGAATGTGCACAGAAACTGATATTCCTTATACTGCTAAAGATGGTTCATGCAAGAGTTGCACTCCAACTGTCACTGCTGATAACTGCTTTGATGTCAAGCCTAATGATCAACTAGCTTTAAAGGAAGCTGTATTTAACAGACCTGTAAGTGTTGCTATTGAGGCTGATACTTTAAGCTTTCAGTTGTACAAAAGTGGTGTAATTTCTACCAAGTGTGGAACAAATCTTGATCATGGAGTTCTAGTAGTTGGTTATGGTGAAGAAAATGGAACTTTATATTGGATTGTTAAAAACTCTTGGGGATCTGGTTGGGGTGATAATGGTTATGTAAAGATTAAGAGAAGTGAAAGTAGAAATGATGAAGGAATATGTGGTGTTGCTATGCAACCAAGCTATCCAACTTGTTAATCAAGTAATTTTATGATATTTTAATATTAAAATATCATATAACGTATAGAACTTATAGAACTTGTAATGTATCTGTTATCTTTTGGCTGCATCTTTCATTCTCCCATTTATCATTCGATTCTGGTGTATACTCAAACATTGCTAGTGGTCTACCAACATATCCACAACCTCCACAGCAGTTAACTGCATCGTATTTGTCAACTCCTTCCGGAGTAGATAACAAGTTAGTGCAGAAGTTTAATAACTCTGGGTCACTTGACTGCATATACGGGTATCCCTCACACTTTTTAGCAGGTGTAACCTCAAAGTGAAAGTTATCTACTTGTTTGCATCCAGTAACACCTATAGCCTTATACATTCCAAGTAGTAGAAGAATAAGTATAAGTGAAGTGCCAGATACCATTAGATAAGTATCTATATTAAACTTGGAGTTTGTCATTTTAAGTGGTAAAGACATGCTGAAAATTAGAAGACAGTATATAGCGAAAAAGAATATAATTTCTTTGACAGTTAACATCATTTACTGTTAGTAAAGAAAAAAAATGTCAAATTAAGGATTATCTAAAGCTAAAAACAATAACACGTAAATGGATAATTTAGATGTTAATAAAATCATACCTTTTCTTCATCAGATTGGACTAAGCCCTGAACAGTTAGGTCCAGAAAGATTAGAGCGCTTAATAAACATATCTGATACTATACAGAACCCAAGCGATATAACTCCAGAAGTTTCTAAACAAATACTAGATATTATTGGAATAAAACCCCAAACCATACAAAATCAACCAACTACTACAAAAGCAAGTAGTAAAGTTGGTGTAAATGAACCTTGTCCATGTGGCAAGCCTTTAAAGTACAAAAAATGCTGTGGAAGTTGGGAAAATCAGAATAAATAGATTCACACATATTTATCTCCACTCTATAGGTTTATTTTTTGTACCACCACTATAACTTACAGCATACTTGTTATCAAGCATCCATTGATTGATATTAATGTCATCACAAAATACTGTAGCAAGTACTCTACCATATTTTTCTGTAGATACATTGTCTAGTCTTATATTTTTACTTAAAATCATATCACTAAGAGCATCTCTAGCTTGCTTAGCTAATCTAGTCTCTTCTGCACTTCCTCCCTTTATCTCTGGGCAATCTATACCAAGTAATCTTATCTGAAACCTATATATTGGAGAATCCTTAAAAGGTAACTTTGATGCCACTGTTATTGTATCACCATCATATACTTTTATAACTTTTCCTACTGTTATTTCAGGTATAAACGGACGAGTATTATCTAAAGTAGCACTACAGTAGTCAACACTTTTACTATTAAAATAGTTAGAAAAACTATATAAACAACAGCATCCAAATAAATTTAGTCTCATTTATATATATTTTGATATGTATTTAAATAGATATCATAACTTTATACTTTAGAGTATAAAGTTCTTATTCCTCGTAACAAGAAGGTGGTGGAGCCTCTGTAGAGTAAATAAATAAGCCTGTTCCACCAAAAGAAGTTTTAACTTTCCAACCAAGGTTTGTTAACTCAGAAGTTATCTGTAAAAGCATATTAGATACATCATTCTTTTTTAACTTGTACTTCCTCATAAAAGTATCTATATCAAAGTAAGAGTTCTCATCACCACAAATAACTAGTTCAAATATATCTCTACGCATATTAGATAAATTTAACTCATAATGATACCTTGAAAAGTTAGCTTTATTTGCTGGGCATAGAACACTAGGAAAATTATTCATTTTATAGGTAACTACAATCTTATAAGCCTTTTTAACTCCTACCAGCCTTCGTTTTTAACTTGCGATTCTTAATCTCCATCTCATATAACTTTCTCTGTAAATACTTGACTTTTTCACTCATATCATCTTTACTGTCATGTTTACTTTTTCCACCACGGTGCTTAACTGGTGTAGACGGGCTCGGAAAGTCATCAGAACTATCTGTATCATAATCAGACGAAGAATATGATTGTTCAGATTCAGACTGATGATGAGTCTTCTTATAAAGTTTAGGATTCATACCTAAGTCCTTATATTTCTTAAACTGATTCGATGATACACTAACATCACTTTCATCATCTGTACTATCCATATATTTTTCCTTCTTCTCTTTCTTCTCTTTCTTTTCCTTCTTCTCCTTCTTCTCCTTCTTCTCCTTCTTCTCCTTCTTTTCCTTCTTCTCCTTCTTCTCCTTCTTCTCCTTCTTTTCCTTCTTCTCCTTCTTCTCCTTCTTCTCCTTCTTTTCCTTCTTCTCACGCTCCTTCTCCTTCTTTTCACGTTCCTTCTCACGCTCCCTCTCCTTCTCACGCTCCCTCTCCTTCTCACGTTCCCTCTCCTTCTCACGCTCCCTCTCCTTCTCACGCTCCCTCTCCTTCTCACGTTCCTTCTCACGTTCCTTCTCACGTTCCTTCTCTAGTTCTTTAGCCTTTCGTGCAGCTTTTTCCTCTTCTAGTTGCTTGATCTTCTTTTCTTTTTCAGTGATTTCTTGTTTAGAATTTACAGATTTCTGACTTTCTAGTAGCTTAAGTATGATCGGATCATTTATTTCACTTTCAGACTCATCATCCTCAGATCCGTCTTCAGAACCATCTTCAGAACCATCTTCAGAACCATCTTCAGAACCATCCTCAGATCCATCATCAGAACCATCATCAGAACCATCATCAGAACCATCATCGGAATCAGAGTTTTCACTTTCACTCATTTCACGATGGTATTTCTTCTTATCTTTAATAGAGTTAATAGGTGTGATCTGTTCAGATGTTTCACTCTTCGATACTTTATTAGAAATAACAGTTGTAGAAGATTGTATAGAAGTATT
>JACCDO010107206.1_pt1 | contig 45482 bp, 40 predicted proteins | sample 7446101 | NCBI WGS metagenome assembly JACCDO01 (sample SAMN15323440, study PRJNA562643) | freshwater metagenome | isolation source: river surface water | place: USA:Blue River Watershed | collected 2017-08-16 | reverse complement strand
CTAATACAAGATATGGCTCCAAATACTGACCCGCTAAAGGCGACCTAGAAGTAATTTGGTCAAGTTCTGGAGGAATATATGCATATATGTTAAACTCTGTGGCATCTTCTGTATGCTGTACGCCATCCAATGTTGTATATATCAACCGTTTCGTTGGGGGCTGCGACCCTGCAGCCGTATTGGCAGGCTGTGGTGGATTAAAGTACCCATCGTGCCTTGCCAAAAAAACATACCGATTTGAATTTAGATACATGGGCAAAGTTAACCATGGTTGATTATGGTAATAGTATATTTCTCCTTTTTCTAAATCGGTATATTTGTTAAGCAGTGGACCACGGAAAGGTCGCTGTGGCCGGAACATCTCTATTAGTTGTTTATTTTATTAGCGGTTCGCTCGGACTATTCATCAAATATTCTCTTTTTACCCTTGGGGTCGCTTCTTCGCGACCACGCAGAGCCGGGTCCCCGCGTCCCATTCATTTTTTATGACTGTAAAACATTCATAAAAAATGGTTGAATTGCTCACGGCGGGTTTCGATCCCGCGACCCTTCCCTCGCCAAGTATACATATAAGTTGTATAAGAGGAATGCGCTACCGCTGCGCCACGCGAGCTGTGTGTCTGATTAACCCCAGACGGAGGCAAAGTGCAGGGAAGGGGATTCGAACCCCTGCAGATTTCTCTATGTGAACTTGAGTCACACGCCTTAACCAACTCGGCCATCCCTGCTTGTTGTCTGATTAACCCCAGACGGAGGCGTATGTGCAGGGAACGGGGATCGAACCCGTGCGGATTTCTCCAGAAGATCTTAAGCCTTCCACCTTAACCACTCGGTCATCCCTGCTGAATGCCTGATTTACCTCAGGCGGCGGTGTATGTGCAGAGAAGGGGACTTGAACCCCTGCGGATTGCTCCACATGCGCCTTAAGCATGCACCTTAACCACTCGGTCATCTCTGCCAGTTTGTACCCATTAGGGGGCTCGAACCCCTGACATTTCGGTTAAAAGCCGAACGCTCTACCAACTGAGCTAAACGGGTAGGGTTGCAAGGAAGGGGATTCGAACCCCTGCAGATCTCTCTACGCGAACTTGAGTCGCGCGCCTTAACCACTCGGCCATCCTTGCTTGTCTGGAGCCACCTCCACAAGGTTCTCCACGCAGGGTGGCTTTAGACCAAACACGTGCTTCAATTTTGTGACGCGGGGCCTAGATAACTTCAACTTTCGAGCGGCGTAAGCTCGATTGGCGTGACCATGTTACGTATAGCAGTTGACCCTGGGTTATAGGAATCTTTTACTGAAAAGGAAGGCGCAGACTCTTCCAAAGAAGCATACGAATCATTTGAAAATCCAGCAAGGTCGCCGCATTCTGAATCAACTACGCATTGGTTTGAGTATCCACCGATTGCACTTGGAAGTTCTTCTAGGGGTTCATATGCTTCTTTGGGTGTAAAAGGTGGTATCTCGCTATCGCGTTTTTTTGCATATTCATCTAATTTTTTACTCCAATTCGTTTTGTGTTGGTTTTGCTTTCTTTGTTCTTCCCTAGATTTTACCCATTCTGGGTTTGACCAGGTTTCCTTAAAATATTTTTTTCCAATTCTTTCCTCGTCCACAGTATCAACGCTGCGCTTACGTAACCCATCATTGCTGGCCTTTGTATAATTTTCAAATTCCGATGCAGTTTCTTTATCCGCCTGTGACGCAGTGCCCTTTGCAATCCGCTGTGACACTGCTGTCATATCCAATTCGTTATGTTTGGTCATTACAGCCTGCTTTAATTTTTCATGGGTCAATTCCGCCGAGTCCCGCATTTGTTTTAGTATTTCTTGAATTTCTAATGAAGGTGTCTTTGGTGATACGTTAGGCGGTGTAACTGCCGGCGACGATTCTGTTGTGGGTTCAAGTTGACTAAACCTGAACAACTCTTTGGGTTCCTTTTCCACCAACTCCCTAACAGCAGCATCCATATTGTGAATATGTTTGAACAATACCTGACTGACTTCGGCCGGTGTCCACTTTTTATCAAGCGCAGGCACATTTAGTTTGCCCCATTGCAGTTCCGTAAGGGGCCGTTCATAAAACTTCTCAATATGCGAACGTAGCACATCGCAACTATGTTTGGCAAACTCAATAATAATATCAAATCGTCCAGGACGCATCAACGCTTCATCAAGTCGTTCAGGATAATTCGTACTCAACACAATCACACGCCCAGGTGTTTCACGCACACCATCCAGCACATTCAACAGCGTTGCTAAATCCAACTCGTCCTCATCCGCAGCATTCTGTCCGCCGCGACCCAACTGATTCATAAGTTTGTCCTTTTCTTCACGTTTTTTACGACGTTCTTCTTCTATGCGGGCCAACTCTTCAGGCGTGCGTTTAATAACAACCGAATCCATTGCATCAATATCCTCAATTACATATAATCGCTGTTTAATTGGTATTGTGAGTTGCTCAATCTTATCGCCCGTGTATATATTCACTGCATCATTGTAAAACAAATCCTTCAACGCCTCGCGTGTTGTAATTTGACTCAATGATATATTGAAAATATGTCGTTTGGTTTCATTGGCTATCGCCTTGATTGTGCTGGTTTTGCCGCATCCTGGATGTCCCCACATCACAATTCCAAGCGTGTGTGGCACACCTTTGGCATCATACCAATCCTTGCGACGCATAAAAAAGTCCACGCGTGATTTCAAATCATCGCATTCCTTGAAATACACATTATCCAACACACGATTTGATTGAAATTTACTTTTCCGAAATGCACAAAACCCGTTTGGAACCGGTGCACGCCCTGCGCCACGGCCCACGGACGTTACGTGGTCAAAGTAATACATTTCATTGCCCAACTTGTTTTTCTTTTCCTGTTCGTAATTGTAAATCGTGGTTTCCACAAACTTATGAATGTAACGAATATCGTGTTCATACGAACTTAGTTTGTACACTATGCCTTCTGTGCCCTGTTTTGCTGCCCCATTTGCGCCGCCCGTGGCAGACGTCATTGATAGTGCGGATGATGCACCCATGGGCAACGTTTCAAACCATATGTCCGTATCAATCAGCAGCGGGCCACTGAAGTTCGGCATAAACTCCACGCCGTTAAAGCGCAGACTTTGGGCATCCGGCAAGTTACATACATAGTTGATTACGGCATCAATGCGAGGATCCACAATCGGCGAACCAGCAATACGCTCAAACTGTATGAAACTGCGGACCTGTTTGAGTTTGGGCGGTTCAATAGCATTTTTTGCTTGTGTGGGGGGTGCGTAACGTGCCCGGTATTTTGCGGCGACCCAGAGTGCTATGAAGGATGTTATGTAGGGAAGTTGTTTTGTAAGTGTGTCATAAAAGGACATGAAGACCATAAACAAAAAGGACATGGCGGGCGAACTGGCCTCGCCCATGTATTTCATAAGAACCTGCATTTTGAACAATTCCATAATGTTGCCCATCCCTCCACCCATCATTGTATTTGCTGCTTGCATTCTTTATTGTATAAATTGCAAATAATCTTTATGCCCTTCCTTAATAGAATGAGTTCAATACCAAGAATTCGCGCGGACTTTAACGCAACTGTAGCACCAACTGCTGATGCAGTTGCGATATATGCAGGTTATCAAAAGGCAATTAATGACGGAAATGCTAATTATTTTTTAATTTCTTCGCATGGGCGATATGAGTTAGGAACATCAAAAACCCCAAGGTCTGCTGATAGTTATAGTTATATTGTTCCGGATAATACATATATTATTGAAACACTAGATGTTGGGCGTTTGTGTGCATCAACAATTGATAAACCATTGTGGAATTTATTACAGCCTGCAAATCGTAAAATGCTGCAAATGTTGTTGACTAGATGTCATCCAAATCCACAATTAACAGATAAGACTCCAGAACTCAGTCAAATACATAATTTTACAAACCGTGTTATTGAACCTAGTGAATATTTAGCCACATTGCGCAATTTCATTATTTATTTGCCTGGAATGCGTGCACCAATACGGACACTGCTTTTTGGAGATGATTTGAAACTGGTAACCGAAAAAAATGCATCAGGCAAAAATGTTGTTCGTCCCGTATATAAAGCAAATTACAGAGGGTTTGGTGTATATAAATTTCCACCCGCCGAGGCTGGTAAAAATGCTGTGCGCGAAGGAGCCGCATTCCCAAAAGCCAAAAATGTAGTGCAAAATAAATCACTTTCATTGAAAAACATTGAAATATTTTTATACAAAAATGATGCGATTTTTACAAATATGGTTGATGCAAAAACAACAAATAAAATAGTTGTTGAAAAAATTGATGTGAAAAACAAGGCAAATCCAAATATTATTATTTTTTCGTCATGTGGAGAATATTATACAAAAGATAATGAATTTACGAAAGATGAAATTGAATCGCGTAGAACATCATTGATGCGTGTTATACATTTGCAAAGACATGCCATGAAGCAGGCATTTTACGCCGGATTTAAGCAGTTCTTATTCAGACCACCAATGCAGTGTATACTAAATGCAGAAAACACGTTTATGAATTATATGTTAGAAAAAACAAAACCAGGCAAAGAGAATGAAAACAAAACAATTCTTATGAATAATGCATATAGAAGAACATTCTTTCCTGGACGTGAAAATTATGAATCGGAAGAAATGTATTTTGCACAAAACTTTAAAGAACACGATTACTCATATTTTTTAACTCCATTGGAATTATTATTTTTTCAATCAGGCCCAAAAGGAGAGAAAGATAAAGAATTCAAATTTATGTTTGAAAACTTACATTTATATGTGGATTTTTTGGAACATCGTGCAGAAATGTGGTATGAGAATATCGTCGACTATATTTTTGCTCAAAATCCAAAATTTTTCTCAAGTATGAAAGATAGTATTGAAGATAAAAAAGGTTTTTTACAAGCCGTGTATGATATGACTCAAATTCCTGAACGTTTTTCAACTGCTATAGCCAGTGAAGAAAATAGAAATGAATTCATGAAATCTTTATTACTGGATTCACAAATGATTTGTTGGTCATCACAATTTGCATCCATATTATTGGGTGTAACACAAGATAACAAAGAAGGACAAAAAGCAATACTACAAACATTATTAGATAATTTATATAAACAGATAGATAGTGTCAGAAAAGCAAAAAAAGGAAATGCAGCGGCTGCTGCGTCTGCAGCAGCAGCAGCGGCAAATCCTGGCGCCGGTTCAATTGGTGGTGCTCAGCGCAAAACGCACCGGCGTCAGAAAAAGTTGAAACGCACGCGAAAGTCTAAACGTACATAATCGTGTTCTATACTAGGACTCGCATCCCAATGTCATATTCCGGCGCCGGTTTCATCCTTCTTTCCTCCGATTATTCTTCTACGTTGTTAATCAACGATGCCCGTTCCGGCAAATGGGGTTTTCCCAAGGGGCATCGTGAAAACACGGACGCCAATGACATTGAAACAGCGGTCCGCGAATGTCGTGAAGAAACGGGGCTTGCCCCGGATGACTACGTAGTCATTAACAAGCCGTTTCGTGTGTCAAAAGGTTCACAGTCGTACCTATTTCGCTATGCTGTTGCAAAGGAAAATGTGCGACTTCGCCCAGGCCCGGCCTATGAAATCCGCGACATTCGGTGGGTTCCTATTGCAGATTTGGTGCAGGCAACAAATGTGATGGATGGCAACAAATACTTACGTTCCTGGATTTCAGACATTCAGTCAAATGCATCCAAAAAACATGTTCATATGCTACGTGAAATCATTGCTTCACGTGAACAATCTACAGTTTCTGTGTCAGCCCCGGCTTAATTTTTTTTTATTAACACATTTTATAAATGCGTTCTAGGTTTTTTGGAGGTGCCGCTGCTGCACCACCATTTGAAGTATCTAATGAAGAACAATTCACTTTATTAAAAGACATGGTTGATGAGGGTAACTATCCCGATGTAACATTTACTTCCCATGGTTTTGTTTATAACATTAAAGTCCAGCACGACTATATGCAAAACATGTGGTATTACACTTTGCAAAAAACAAGCAATGGTGAAGTCATTCAAGAACAAACATTTCCACTTGACGAATTAATTGAAAAAATAAGAGAACATCATGTTCTCTTTCAACCAAAGTATATAATCGGGGGAGGCAAACGTCGTAAAACACAACGGAAGCGCACACAAAGAAAGCGCGCACAACGTAGGCGTAAAAGTTCCAGACGCAATTAATTACTTTGCACTTAACTTGTGCCATTTCAAGAATCCATGAGTGCGTGTTACATCATAACTTGTGCCCAGTTTTTCAACTGCGATTTCGTGTGCAATTCGTTCATTGGGTTTCAGTGAATCGTAAAATGCCTGTACTTGCGAATCCAAAGAAGACAACCGTATGTCTTGTTTTGATTCCGTTTTTACAGCATCACATTGTTTTGCAGTTTTTGCACCCGCAAACAGTGATGCAATTGAATTTGTTGGAACTGTAGTAACTTTTTTAGGCGGCATTGCCCGGTGTTTGCCCTTGTGATTGGAACCCAGTGATTTCAATTTTTATTCAATGTAGCGCCTTCAAAAAACCTGCACATTATATATAACACCAGAGCACAATGAACAACAATAACAACAACAATGCACCTGGCGGCGTTGATCTTATAATAAGTAGTGAACGTAACATAACTTTTTTAAAAGACTGGATTGACCGTCGAATGGCTCCAGGCCATTTTTTATTAAATTATGGCGAAGACACATATTTTGAAATCATTAAAAACGGTGATAAATACACAGTCAAAAAATTAACGGAAGAAAATGAACTTCTTGAGGAAATGACAATTCGCCCCAATGAATTACTTAACTTTATTCGTGATAATGCCACCTTTTTGAAAGGTGGCAAACGTCGTTCAGTGCGGCAAAAGCGCACCCAAAGAAAGCGCAAAGCATCGCGGCGTAGACGTAATTAATGACATATACTAAGGATGGTTCGTTACTTACACGAATACAAAAAGGGCACGGTCGTAAAAGGCGGCGGACATATGTCACTTCGCCGTGGATACAAGTATGTATTGGACGCCGACCCTGGAAGAGATTTTGACCCGCGATTCAAGCCTGCACTATCGCCTGCGGAAATGTTATTTATGGGCGTGTTTGAAGGCAAGTATCTAAATGATTGCAAAGACGAGTTTCCGCATGAATGGTTTTTATGGGCGGAAGCCGCTGGCAAACTGAGTCCTGATGCTCCAAACATTGCTTGCAACTACTTTGGTGTTGGGTCACGACAACCATTGGGTGTATGGAAAGAAAACGGATGGGCGCCGCGTCGTGGTGGCACCGGTCTTCTTGGAGACCCCGAGACGAATCCCGATGAACGTGGATGGTTTCAATGGTATTGCCGATATTGGTTGGGGCGTCGTATGCCCGAACTGGATAACAAACAGATTGGTCGCTGGCGTTCCTTTGCACGTCATGTCGGTGCGGTGAAAAAAGGTTGTGACGCCGGTGATTTGGAATGCAGGCGTCGTGAACGCCAGGCGCTGCTTCAATGGGCATACAATCCATTTATATAACATCATATAGATAGAAATGAGTGTTGTAGGCACAAAAGATTACGGAACCTACAAAGACGGTTCATCCGTTTACAAAGATAAGCGTGGTTTTTACATAGTTCGATACAATCCAAAAACGGCGCAGGAATACAAGAAATACATAAAAGGATGGAAGCAAACAACCCCGATGCTATGTCTTACAAAGCGCCGTTGGAAGCCTTGCAAAAGCAAAAAGACTCGCCGCAATAAGTAAGAATGGTCGCAAAGTCCAAAACAAATAAACGGGGCCGCATTCGCGCACAGCGCAATACGACACGACGCGCACACCATGCATTGCGGCCGCAAAATGCACTGCAATTCTTCAAAACCCTGAATCCCATTCTGAAACGGTTTATAGACAAACATCCTGAACTTAAACGAACTCTAGATTTTTATAAAGGCGCCGGATACCGCAAAATGAATCAGTTATTGAATTTTAACAAATACGATATGCTAACGTTTGGAGTAAAAACATTTTTTATGAAACAAACTATTACAAACAGTCCATTGAAAGAAATATATGATGCAGCATTTGATGCGTATGAAGCAAACCCCAGCGATTTGTTAAGTTCAGCAAAGGCGGATGTGATTTACAATGTGTATGAAATCGCAAATTTACGACATGCATTCAAATTATTCAAACCCCCTGCGAATTATGTACTTCCAACATTGTTTCGTGGCTTGAACATATCCGAGCCAACAAAGCAACCATTTCATGGTATAACGGTCGGACAAACAATCACAATGAGCGGATTTCAATCGTGCTCTCTTTCTATTGAAACAGCCATTAGTTTTCAAACATGCAGTTCTAATGGACCCTGTTGTTTGTTTGTCTTGAATGTACAGCCTGCAGTAAAATTTTTGCCATTGTTTTGGAGCAGTAGTGAAAGTTACAATAGTTCAGAACACGAAGTTTTATTGGAACCTTTTACAGAATTTCAACTAGATGAAAAACGCACGGAACACATGCCAATAGAAGTCGCACGCAAATGCAACTATACCCGATTCAATGCAGATGGTTCAATTACAATTGATGTATATTACATTACTGTAAAACCGCCCAAGGCACACGCCGGTGCTGCATTTGATAGTTTTGTTGATAAGATAAAAACGAATTTTGATGAAAGTGTGCGCGGCATAAAACTGGAACTTGATTTTGAAATGGACAGCGGGATGAATCAACCCACACTGTTTAAATAATCTCAAACACATTCCGCAACGGCATCACTTTCAACAGTGCATCCACGGTTGCTATGTCTGGCACATTGATTCCACCTGTAATAATATTTGCAAATGGAAACATACGACGCAGCGAAAGTCCACAGGCTGCACCAAATGCATAATCGAGTGCTGGATGTTCAGGATATGCATGTCGTGCCGCCTGCACAATTTGGCTTGGCAATTCCACATGTTCCATGGCTGGCCAATACATGCCTGTGGATTCAAACAAATCGGCTGCAATCATATCACCAATGCTTGTGGGCCGATTTATATCCAAGAGTCCAAATGTGCGTTTTTCAATACGACCAGCGGCAGTTTCGAAATGTGCATACGGCATAAATCGAATTGTAAGAGACTTCAGAGCCGGCGACAACGACAGTGTACCTGCCACAGCTTCTTTCATAACGTACCAAAATCCAGCAAAGAAACTCATAAATCCATGATGAAGACCCATGGATGAATATGTGGGAACAATGCTGAGTTTGAATTCGGTGAGTGGAGTATGGGTTAACCATGCTGTCCAGAATTCACGTGCATCGTTGACATTTTCAACGATTGGGTGTGTGATTTCAAGGTCGGCGCTCCGTTGAAGTGTGCGCGGACGTGCATCAAAGGAAACGGTCGATGTAGTCCAATCCAGACCTGGGGGCGGTGGAAGTGGTTTTGTAAATTTACGTTTCTGATGAAATACTTTAAAATTTGGAGGCATTTTACAATGATTTCAAATTACAAACAAAGTTCATTTTTTATAAATTGAAGCGTGGTTGAATCCGTTTTGGCCCTGGGACAATGTCATCCAACTTTTCTTCAATAGCCTCTTTCACATCATCTACTTTGTCTTCAATGGCATCCTTTGCCGTTTCCACGGCCTCTTTCACCGTTTCCACAACATCTGCCTTCACTTCGGCAATCACAACAGATGCGGCCGCAGATGCCTCTTGTATACTTTCAGTGGCCGCTTCTTTGGCTGCATCAGAAGCCTGGTCAACCGCTGCCACTGCTGCATCGGCTGCTTTTTCGGCAACTTCTGTAGCAACTTCCACAACTTCGTCGGCGACCTTATCGGCCACTTTTTCCACCTGTGCAACAATAACGTCACCCACTGCGTCTGCCATATTTTCCATTGTGGTTTTGAGTTTTTTGCTCATCATACAACCCATCTTGTGTTCTATGATTCAAATCATATATTTATTTAAGCCAGTTCGCCTTGCTCCTCAAGTAATTTGCGACCAATGGCACCCGTGCGTTTCACACAGCGTCCTGTTGCCGGGTTATATATCTTATCCGCCGGACATACACGTTTTGCTAAAGCACCTGCGAGCGTTGGAACCACATTTTCAACCGACAACACTGGTGGAAACATAAACTCATTCATTGCCGCGCGTGCTTCATTTGGTGATGTGCGCTCAAATGCCACATTTGCCCTATCAATAAATTTATAAGAACTTAACCAATCCGTAACACCATTTGCAGGACATCCTGTGGGCACATTACACACATGGTCGCCTGCAACATTGGCCTGTAACATTGCACGAATGTGACCACGGAGTCGTGGCGATACCTTGTGCATATGATTATGAATGTATAACAACAGTTGTGCTAAATCGCGATCTTTTTTGAAACAAGAAGATGCACCAAAATACGACGAGCCTGAAAACTTCAAGCCGCGCCATGTTAAACATGACATGCCCATATCAATTAGTTTGAATATTGGTTTATTGTCTGGGGTGCGTATATACATAACATTATCGCCCTTCAAATCGCGATGATTGAATTCAAGGCGTGACCCAAAAAACTTTAACATAGTTGCAACTTGTTTAATGGCATCAGGTATTATGATATCATTCATTGCTGCAGTGTTTGCATCCGCAAGTGCTTTCAGTGTATTTCGCATCATTTGACTGCATATATATCCTTCTTTGCCGGTCCTGTCATATCCAACAGCATATATTGTTGGAACATATGGGCCGTCGGGCTGGCCCGCACTTTCCCGTTCTAAAATTATTTGCATTATGGCTTCATTTAAAAAATTGCGCAGCATGAGTGCCGTTGTTATTGAAAACACGCGTTTTATAGCAACATACTCACCGGATGGTGTGCTGCACTGGTATGTGACGCCATTTGAGCCCTCGCCTAGTGTTTTTATAACAGTATAGGTTTGTGCACCAATGCGAATTTTTGATTTTAATACACTCACAGACTGAATGTCACTTGGTAATATTGCAGCCACCCCTGTTTTAGGATTCAGTATATGCAATATGCCATAGGGGCGCAAATCCATCTTACATTATGCACGGCTTTATTTTTTGGCAATGTAATACGCAATGCCTGCGGCTGTCGCAGACAACAGTGTTCCCCATAATGTATCGATAGTCATCATTTCTACGGTCCAATTCGTAAACGTAGCATAATTTGTCAAATCGTAAAATGCATACATGAAAAACCCGACCGCCGCACCTCGGGCAAGTGCTTTGCCCAAACTTTTGGCGTCCTTCAGAGCGACATAATAGACTGCAAATCCAAGGAGAAGATAAATAAATGGAATAGGGAAAAGACGCACATTTAATGGTGAGCGCTGCACGCTGTAAAACAGATTTTGGTGATATGTTTGGCGCAAATACAAGTAAATAGCATCCATGATACCCATTGTTACAAACACAGTTATGAGTGATTTGTATGATGCGTCCATTTCTTTAGTTAAGACTCGCAAAAAAGAAAAGGATGGAGCTTGAAGGATTCGGGGCATCATTGGTTGGACGCAATGTCTTTTTAATTGCTGAGCCCGAGAATGTATGGATTCCATGGGAATACATTTCCGGCACAACGTATACGTGCAAAATACTTGTTACATGCACGGGACAGTCACTACGATTGTTGGAAGCCGAGTATCCCTGGAATCTGGTATTACGCCCACAAACCGCTAAAGAATGGTCGCTGCTAGCCACAATGATTCAGGGTATGGGCGGCACAATTTTAGTTGTGTTTGATTGCGGATGCCCAGCACCACCGGCTACCTTTCACTCCTTTATGGATTCTCTTGTTCATTCGGGACGCATAGTGCTCACCCGCATTTGGGTGGGGCATTTGCATGCAACGATTCCCGAAGCCATCTTTTTTCCTGTGCTGCGCACAGCAGAAATGCAAGCCCAGGCATATAAAGTACTTGAACATATGCCACAACACTTATTTCCTACGCCACCCGCTGCCGATTGGGCAGAATTGGTAAGTGCAACAGTCAGTTCAGATGTTGGAATTGTGGCCACTGGTGTAGGTGAAACATCGTGGAAACTGTTTTGGCACAAACCGCTGGATTCATTCAATGGCGCTACTGCAGCAAAAACGGGGCTGGCGTATGTAAAAACCGGTGCACTGTTATTGGAAAAAAGTAGTCAGGCACAGTAGGGATGAAGACAGCCTATGCGCCCACGCAAGCGTATGTCTTACTTTTATGCGCCGTTATTGGATTGTTGGTGGCCCTTCGTTACTTACAATCTGGTCCGGTGCGCTTAGTGTCGTCGCATGTAATCAATATGGATTCTTCCGTAGACCGGCTGCGTGAATTTATGGATACGGCACGTGCTGCACGTCTGGATGTAGTTCGCTGGCCTGCATACAATGGCCGCAGCATTCGTGAGGCCGATTTGACACCGATGAAATTAAGTAAATACATTTACAAATATGGCCAGGAACATAACCAACCTGGGCTGCTGGGATGTTATGTTTCGCATCGGTCGTTGTTGAATCATTTGGCGGGGACGTCGGCACGCAGTGGCGATGCACATTTGATTTTGGAGGACGATGCGTATGTACCACCGGATTTTTGGACGCAGTGGAATGCCGTGGCCGCTGAACTGCCGCCGGATTGGGATATTGTTCAGTTAGGTGTAACGTTTCCCAATCTGCGGCCCACGGGTGCTGGGCGTCTGCATCGTCATCTGAATGACAAGGGGAATGTGGGCGCGTTTGCCTATGTGGTTCGTCATGGGTCGTTGCCCAAAATCTGCAAGTACGTGGAGTACATGTCAGACCCGATGGATGTCATGTTTCGCAATAAATGGCGTGATTGGAAAATGTACGTTGTGTGGCCTGAACTCTGTCCCCATAATGACCATGGGGAATCCGTGATTGTTGCAGGGCAAACATAAAATTGAAACATTTTATTCAAACCCACAGCCGTGCAAATGTCTACTGTACTTCATACATATTTTGACGGTTCCACCCTACGGATAATGAGTGCCCGCGCACTTATAAGCATTCCCATTTGGAAGGGTAATCGCATTTTAGACAAAGCCCATGCAGCCGCGCTGCGTGCTTCAGTTGCCGACCCGCAAACACTGGATTCTGGATACAAGATTGTATGTTATGAAGAGTGCGATGCGGGCGGCACAACGGTGCAGCAACGCTATATTGTAGACGGCCAGCATCGCGTTTCCGTTCTCAAGGAACACTTTGCCGGTGAATTATGTGCCCCTGATTTCAATGTTACCTACACTGAAATCACGGTTAGTGATGAAGCCGCAGCAATCGCGTATTTCAATAAAATTAATCACGCGAAACCCATTCAATTCAAAGAGGACCCGCAGATGATTGTGAATCGTTTTATGACCGCGTTTGCCGACTGTTGGCCGGCGCGTCATCGTGTGCTACGAACACTAAGTACGCATCGCCCCTATATGCATGTTGAACGACTTCGCGAAGCACTGTTGGCACATGTGGATGTATTGGCAACAAAAACGGTGGACTGGTTTTCGGATGCCGTAAAACGGAAAAATGCGACGCTACTGCGCCAATATGAATTAATGTTAGCATCGGGTACCAAAGATGTTAAAATTATTGAGCGGGCACATGAAATCGGATTTGCACTGGCGGTTGACCCCAAACTTCGATGGGTTACCGAAATTTGTGTGTAGCAGATAGAATGCCAACAGCCCGGCACAAACGACGTCTGCGAATCGAACGTCACCATCGCAAAACACGTCGTCGTCAACGCGGCGGCGCATTAGACTGCAGCGTTTTTTTAGCAAATGACGATTTAATGAAAGCCACCTATGGCAGAAATTATACTGCACTTCATGCTCGTGGTAAAACAACTGGGGAATTACATAGCACAGGTGAACGTCAGAGTTTTGCAACTCTAAATGAATTTTCAAAATATGGCATTATGGAATGGTATTCAAGACAACTTAACACAAAGGACAAATGGGATGAACTTACAGACAAGGAAGATGTTCAAACATTGGGTGCCTTTTTTCATCGGTTTAAGATTGTGCTTGAAAAACTATTGATTTTACTGGATCTTTTGCAATTAGGCATGAATTTTTTTATACCTAATTTAGAATCTATGTCAGAACTTGTAATAAAAAAGGCTGTAGAAAAATTTGAATTTCATTTAAAAAGACACGAAGATAAATACGATTATCCTATTGAAATAAAAGAACTCTTTTCTAACATATTACATGGAAGACAGGACATTAGTCATATAGGAAAAAGTATGTATAAAATTGAAGGTGCTATGAACAAAGTACAGTGTCTCATGTATCAAACAATGAAAGATGGTAAACTGCCCGATGGGTTTGTGATGGATGAACGTATTAAAACCCTTGCAGAAAAAGAAATCCATGTAAGTTCACATAAAGAACAAGGGCCACCACCAATACACTTGCGATATGATTATTGTGTTGGATGGCTTAGTTATTTGAAGGATTTTGAAGAATTATATGGTGATGCACCTTTAACATTTGGTGCAACGTTTGCCAAATGAATTTGAATTATATATTGTATTTAAAATACATGTTATAATTTAATGCTTCTTGAAGAGCTTGAATGTACCCTTCTTGGCCTTGTAACCGGCCCGTGTAAGGTGCTTCAACGCCTTCTTGCCGGCGGCACTGGCCTTGCGGCTTACAATGCGGCCGCGCTTGTTCATGAACAAGTCGGACTTCTTCAAGCCACCGCTGGTGTGCTTGGCTGTGCCGTGGAAGACCTGGGCGCGTGTGCCCACAGTGATCATACCACCGGCCATAGGGGCGGCGTTGTTGCGGCGTGTGTTCTTGCGGCTAGCGCGGCGCATGTTCTTGCGTGTAGCGGGCATCGTTTTCTAACGGAAGAGCATATTTTTTTCAAACCATGTCGGTTCAACATAGGCACCCGATTTTGAAGGAAGAACGGATGTTTCCAACCACTTTTCAATGCGTTCAAGTTCGGGAAGCGGGTCTAACGCACGGGCGCGTTCAAGACTTTTGCGAGACTGGGCATTGTAAAACTCCTTATCATCCTTGAGTTTTCGCAGCGTTGTGACCCACGATTCCAAATCGCCTCGGTCACAGTAAATTGCCGCGTCTCCACAACACTCACGTAGTCCAGGTGTGGGCGAAACAATAACTGGAATTCCGGAAGACATGGCTTCCACGGCCGTGCGGCCCCATGTTTCCTCTTTGCTCGGCATAATCTGTACCCACGTCTGTGCATACACATCCTTAATTTCCGTTGTATGTTGGATATACTTCAAATTCGGAATACCTGCACCGGTAAGTTGACTACGGTATCCACCAATCACCCCTACAAACTCCATATCCGGGAGTGCTTTTGCTAATTGTATTAGCAATGAACCACCCTTGTTTTCATTTACATTACTTAGCGTAACATACTTTGGTGAACGCTTCTCTTCTTCAATACTGTAGGCACGATAATCCACAATGGGTATGAAAATGTGTGTTTGTTCTTTATCCAATTCGGGTCGGGATTCCAGTAAACTTTTGGAGTTAAACACTGTCCACTGACGTCCTGCAAGGCGTGAATCGTACCACTTTGGCCCAACAGCACGAACATAGTTATCCGTATGTACCCATTCCACAAACGGAATGCCTGTGCGACGGCACAACCATAGTAGTTGTCGGCGATACAAATATGAATGACTATGAATCACCGCCGTTGCTTGTAAGACTTTGAAAAATGTTGTGGTGTCATACAGGTCAAAACAGCGTATGTTTTTGTATGTGCGTTTTGGAAACCCTGGGCATGCCACCCATATGTCATACTTGTAAGGTTTTGAAATAAAGAATTCGTTCAATGTATGTGCGCACACTTCACTGCCGGCGTTCACGTAGGGCACATAATCGTGAATAATCCATAACATGCGAATGCGGTCCCCAGGTTCGTCAACCGTGTCCCATGTTGGCCATTTAGCATAGGAAAGCACCGCCTCTTTTTCAGGAGTTAAATACCGCCCGTGACGCCCACGGGTATCTCCAAATACTAACAATAGTGTGATAACACACACTATTGCAATAAGCATCCACTGCTTCATATCTTACTTAGCCCGTAGATTTTTAAGGTGTTCATCGGCATCTGCTTTACTTGCGGGTGGTTGCCTACGCCACTGCTCAAGTAGTTTTTCATCCAAATTCTCGCTATGTGCTTGAAGGTAGCGCATGAATCTGTAAATGTTCCACGGGTCATAGACGCCGGCAAAGTGTACCAAAAAATCGCCAGGTTCATACAATCGTGCCTGCGCCGCGGTTTTGCACACCAGGTCTTTGAAAAGATATGCATTGAACTTCCAATGTTCCGCGGATGTTTCAATCATTGCTTGGTCATTTGTGGATGATTCATACAAACGCAGCATACCAGCATTGTCCCACCAAATGTGATTCACCAGGTCCGATTGGGCATAGGCACGCTTGAGAAAATCTTTCAACCATGCACTGCGTCCGCGCAACAACATGTTGCCATTATTGATATTGCCACATACATCGCGACACCAAAGCATATCTTTGTCGGCGGGCAGAAGTGGCATCACATGGTCTTCCAGCCGCAACGCGTCGTTCATAATGATAACATCGGCATCGGACCAAAATAGGTAATCATAAGAATCTAAGTATTTTTGTATGAAATTCAGTTTGCTCCAAGGTGCAGGGCGGCTGCGGTCCCATACTTCTGCACCACCACATATGAAATCATAACCATGTTTGGTGGCATACGCCCGTTTAGATGCTAGGCCAGGCTCCATGGCGCGCGTATAATCCGCGCCAACACAAAAGGTCAAGATAGCAATTCGTGGTTGCTGCGTCATTCTGTTTGTGGTTATTTACCTACGTTTAGATTGACGTTTCATTGTGCGTCGTTGTCTACGACGGCGACGTGAACCACCTTTACTGTTTTTTGGTACAGGAGTTGACGGGGGTGTTGGCGGCACGTTTGGCAGCATTTCTTCACGGGTTGTGCCGCCATTATTTGCCGCTGCTGCCGAACCTGCTGCATCAGGATGCGCTAACTGACTGTATGGAACACTATGAATGTTCACATAACCTGGTTGATACTTATTACGCCATTGTTTCTGAAACTCTATTTTCTTTCTTTCTTTCTCGAATACTTTACGCTCAAATTCCGCATATTCTTCTTTTGGTAAAACCCGTGAAAATATTTCAAACATATCGAAATCGTGTTTTGAAACTAAATCCATTGGCGTATGTCCGTCAACGTTTTTCAATTTAATATTTGCACCTTTCCTCAGCAAATAATCCACAACATCAAATTGATTAAATCTACAAGCCAGATGTAATGGTGTATTGCCTTTCTTATTTTGCGCATTTATGTCTGCACCCTTTGAAACCAACAATTCCATGAATGCAATCTCGGATAAATTCTTACCAGTCATCATATCATATCCATGCATGCGCCCCCGAAACCCAGAATTCAAAAGAAGTGTGTGCAGTGGTGTTTGTCCAGACGGATTTGTTGCATTCGCATCTGCTCCATTGTTCAACAAGTGTGTCAAAGAAAATAGTGAGCGTTGTTCCACTGCATCATGCAACGTGTACGACATCTTCTATAAAGAGTGAACATTTCATGTTCGGGGGTGAGGGGTCATCGTTGAAAAAATTGACGGCGTGTAGTGACGGTGAGATGACGGCAAGCAGTTTCAAAAAAATGTGTGAAGTCATAACCAAGTACATTAAGAATGATAACGGTGCCTACGTGTGCCCGCATTGCCCAAAGGTATGTGCAAAGCAGAACACAATGTACTATCACATTAAGAAAAATCACGAGCAGGATCTTCCATTTGAATGTACGGATTGCAACCAGAAATTCCTACAGCGTTCCTCGTACTTCCATCACCTTGCTACCATTCATCCTGAAAAGTCCGCAAATGTAGGAACCGATGTAAATCCATATGCCGGAGTCAAATATGATTGTCCGTTTTGCGACCACTGCACACATACAAAGGCAAACACACTGATTCACGTGGCACGTGTACATTTCAAATCATGGGTGCCTGCATACAATAAAAATGAGTCGTGCACGTGTTGCAAAAAGAACTTTGCGTCTTCATCGGCATATCTTTATCACGCGATTCAGTGTTTCAAGAGTTCTGTACCACAGGAACAGTATGAAAAGATTCATGCCGTTTCTGCACAAAAGTAAGGCGCATTACATTTGTAGGACATCGCGGGCCAAATACAGACCATGGTATCCAATGGCGGCCATGCCCAGTAAAAGGATCATTTCGTAATACCTACGACTTGCATCTTTTTTCAGATACGCGACAAGGAAAAGCAGCGGGGCAACAAACAAGATATGAATCCAGTTTACCCAGGCACTTTTGTTTTCCTTAAGTTTGCCATACGCACGATAACTGTGGTATACAAAAATGGCAACGGCCATTACACCAAGACCGTTTAAGAGTGCGGGAGGTGCATTATCCCGCACGATACCAACATATGTAAGCAGCGGTCCAAGAACAAGGGCGTGGCCCAAATGAAGTGCGGTATGACTGTCCATTCTATGATACAATACGAAAAAATGAGTGAGATTGGCTGAGATTTGTTATGCGCAAATGGCATTCAGTGTATTTTGTGATGGGTCGTGTATACGAAATGGACAACCGGGCGCACGGGCAGCTTATGCTGTTGTAGCGATGTCTGAAGACAAGGAAGTGCATTCATTTGTGGAACGTGTGCCGCCGACGGAGCCACAAACAAACCAACGTGCAGAACTTCGTGCACTCCTGTATGCCTTACAGTATATGCGCGAGTCTGGTGCGAGTGGAACAATTTATACAGATTCCAAGTATGCAATTCAATGTGTAACAACATGGGGACCAACCTGGCGTGCGGCTGGATGGAAAAAAGCCGATAAGAAACCGGCGTTGCACGTAGATTTAATTGAACCTATGCTTGAACTGTGGGCAAGCGTGGAAGGTGGTGGGACAATACAGTTGCAACATGTGGCAGCGCATACAGGTCGTACCGACGCCATTTCGCGCGGCAATGCTCGTGTTGATGACCTTGCCCGCCATGCATGCCTTCATCCTTGATTGGCGGATTGAGGTCAGGACAGTGACTGGCACTATGACCCTGTTCGCCGCATACCATACACTTCTGTGGGCTTTCCATTTTGTTTGTGACTTGTCACAGTGCACGACGTGTTTCAATTTTCTTATACAATTTCAACAACTACATCAACGTGTGTGCGTGGGTCTACAAAGTGTTTACTGTACACAGCATAGGCAATTTCTGGAACCGGTTTTTCACGCAAGGCATTGTATGGACGACCGTCGCGAACATGCCATAATATGCGTATAGGAACACTGGCTTTTTTGGCCAAATCAATATAGGGTTCACGATTTGCTGCTGAACCATGTGTTGCATCTACAACCACGGATTGTCCAGCGGCTAGTGCAATCACTGCATGTTTCAGCGTTTCGTTCTTGTTTTTCAATGTGTCTTGTTCAATATGTGTGTATCCTGCGGCCGCTAGAAGGCGCCCAGTAGTAGATTTGCCAGAACCTGGATTTCCAACAAGAAGCACTAGTTCTTTGTGTTTACGTGGTGTGGGTTGGGGACGAGGTGGAAATACATCGCATGGGCGTTGAAAGGTTGCACCAATTGCGGTTGCAAAATCGCGGTCCGATGATGCCCAACGATAGACTGGGTTCGGGTCCGCGGGTCCAACAGCATCACCGCACATTGTTACATCTGTAGGAGTTGACTCAAGTTGTTCTACAAGTTTATCAAAGAGTCCGCGTCCAGGTTTGCGATACAACGTATCTTTTTGTTTGATTGGCGCTGTTGCAACAAGACACCAGGGTGCCCATCCATTTGCTGTTTGCAAGGCTGCAAGTATGGATTCAATCTTCGCTTGTGCTGTCTGACCCCAGGTTGACTGATTACTAACCAATGCTACAATACGACCGGCCGCGTTCAATTCATTCAAATGGTCCATAATAGCATCTGATGCCCATATCCAATCGCCAGCATCCGATGCGTAACGACGACCGGATTTGCTTACAACAAGGGTACCATCAATATCAAACAATGATAACGACGCAGAACGCACAGAGGATGTAGAAGGATATAGAACGTATGACATTTTTGCTATTTTATGTGCTCAATGCAAGATGCTCAATTTTTCATTGGCTACTTCCAGTAGAAAACATATAAAAATTGAAAAAAATTGAGTTGTTTTACCGAAAATAACCAGTTTGTGTGAAACATAACACAATGTCTTCCTTCCTTCCTTTCTTCCACAACCTCCTTTCCACCGGCGTTATTCCGCTGGGCCGTTACAACGTGTTTGTATCTAATTTTGAAAAAGCAAGCAACTTTGATAGTCTTGATATTAATTCAATCACATACACTCACCAAAAATTCACCATCGTTGAAAACCCCAACGAAGGTTCCTGTGTCGAATTCTCACACATTAATGGTGAAGTTTTCTTAAAATATGAAAACGGTTCATGGGTTGTTAAAAGCAAATGGTCCCGATAAAAAAAATATACCAATATATACAATGAAAGGTGGTGTAGCAATTGCAGCGGGTTCGCAGGGGTGCATTTTTGCACCTAAACTTGTTCAAGATGGCGATTTTGCACGCAATTCGCCTAATCCTGCAAATGCAGCTTTTGTAAGTAAAGTTTTTACAGAACACCAAGTGTATAAAGATGAACAAAGAATATCAGCATTGTTAAGTGGTGTAAGCAATGAAGGATTAGTGACTGTTTCACCCGGCGCATTTACAGCTGCACAAGGCTTGGGTCGCCCGGAACGCATTTCCGCGGCAGGAGTGGCACACGCATGTGGTCCTGTATCGCGCACAAACCCTGTTTATGTTATACATATGCCAAAAATTAAAGGATCCATTTATGTTCTACCTGCAAGTTCAAGACCCATTACATTTTTAACAAAAGCCTATAACGCATTAATGCGAATGAAGTTTGCAAAAATTATTCATGGCGATATGGCACGGCGCAACATTTTTTATAAAGATAATGATGCTCTTATTGGTGATTTTGGGTATTCCATAAACCTGGCAAATCCTGATGGGTCAACGAACGGTTACGATACATTCATAAGAACATTTATTGCGAGATTGCCTGTAGCGACAGATGACGGCATTGAATATTCTCTTGGCCAATGTTTTAGTTTTCTTGACCAGTTGACAATTGAGGCAACAATTGCATTATTTTTGCACCACAATTGGGCAAAACGAAAAGAGATAGCAAATGTATATGCCGGTATAAAAAACCCTGGTTTTTATAATAAATTGAGAGCCGGAGTATACGACATGGGTCCTAACTCTGATAATCGTCAAGGAATCTTATATATAAATGGCAATCGTTGTATTGATTCTGTTAATACTCTTATGGAGGCTGCGGCAGCAGATATCGATCATGGCAAATTTATAGAAGCAACACAACGATTAATGTTGAAATCCGACATAAAGCGATTTATGCAATCTGCAATTAAATTCATTAATATACCTTTAGCGCATAAAAATACGTTATTAGAAGAAATCGTATGTAAATCAAATTATTTGTATTTTTATAGGTATGCGGGCATTCCAATTCCACAGGATATTATAAAAGAAGTGTATAAAGTCAATCCAGAAATGTTAACACAACCTGAAAAGGATTGGGCTGCTTTTAATGCACAATTTCCTCCCGTTCCTACACACGGTGGAGGAAAACGACGAAGACGCACCTATAATCGTAAACTGAAACGTCGTAATGGAACACGCAATTACAGAAAAAATTGAATGTATTTTTTGTTTTTTTATCAACCGGTGTCAATCGCAAAATGACAGCCTTCCTTCCTTTCTTCCACAACCTCCTTTCCGTCGGCGTTATTCCGCTGGGTAGTTACACAGCCTCTATCACGAACATGCACTTAGCCTCAAGTATTGAGCGACTCAACATCGATGACTTGAATTATACAAATGACTTGTTTCGCATTGTTGAAAACCCCAACGAAGGTTCCCGTGTTCGATTTATGAATTTGAACAGGGGAATCTACTTACAATTTACCGATGGCAAATGGAATGTTTTCCATTCTTGGTCCCATCCTTAAAAAATCATTCTATAGTAGAATGAAAGGAGGTGAAGCAGTTGCAGCAGGTTCACAAGGATGTGTATTTGTCCCAAAACTTGTGCTCAATGAATCAACCGGCAAAGCCAAAACATCAGACCCAAAAAACTCTCAAGTTGCAAGCAAAGTTTTTTCAAATGTGGATGTGTATGATGATGAACGAATGTTGTTGGATTCGTTGAGTCATGTTTCAAATGAAGGCATTATAACGCTTGCACCCGGATCATTTGCTGCGCCCCATGGATTAAATGATGAAAATAAAGAATCTGCATCAAAACTGAGTGGACCTGCGTGCAAAAAAATTGCCGGGGAATACAAATCTGCTGTGTATGTAATGCAAATGCCTTTAATTGATGGCGACCTTCAACGCCCGACAGCACCTAAACCAATTACATTTATGACAAAAGCTTATAATGCATTGATGAGAATGAAACACAATGGAATCGTTCATGGTGACATGGCTCCGCGAAATATTTTTTTTAAAGGTGATGATGCGCTGATTGGTGATTTTGGATATTCTATTAATTTTAGAGATCCAAACAATGAGACAAATGGTTATAGGCGCGCAGCAAACAAATATAGGGGGTTTAAATCATCTAATCCCGAACATATTACGGAGGCTTTAGATTTTATTTTAAGTAAAGTTGACCAAATAACGATTGAGGCATGCACTGCTGTATATATTTATGAAAATTGGGAAAATAAAGACGCAATTGTAAATGAATATTTGAATAGTGATTCAAAAATACAAAAGCGTATAGAAGATGGGAAATATGATATAAACTCGCCTGGACTAGATTTTTTTCAACAACAAGGCATTGTGGTTATAAATGATGTGCGTCGCCTTGAGAATTTAACGAATGTCATTCAATCTGCACAAACTAATGCTGCAAAAGAGGCATTCTGGCCAGTTGTAAAAAACGAATTATTATTATCTGACATAAAACGATTTACGCATTGTTTAGTCACTCGCCTTGATATCCACACTTACGAAAAATATAATATGGTTGAAGAAATTATATGTAATTCAAATTTTTTATATTTTTACCGATATACACGCATTCCAGTGCCCGATGATATAAAAGTTTTTTTGAGTGAAGCCGAAATTGCGTATACTATTATTCCTCCTGAAGTAGTGTTAACAAATGAAGAACTTATAGCATCTACCAACCAAATATTTCGAGATATGACATTAAAAAATTTAGAATCATACGGTTCTACTTTTGTCAATATTGGCAAGATTAAGCAAAATCAACTTAATGCCCTGATTCGCTCCAAAAAAAAGGTTGGTGGTCGTCGTCGCACAACGAAAAGAAAAACCCGCCACAATCGGTCAAGGCACAATCGCAAACACTAATACGTCATCTTCACATTGTCTGCAGCACCAACATTCATCTTCAACAATGATGAATTCTTACTCATTTCTTCATTTAATTTAATAATTGCAGGTTCAACTACATACACATTCCATGCACCAAGTTTTAGATTGTATTGCTCATCAATAGAATCATTCATATACGTTAGCCAAGGCAGGATTTTTGTTTTTATGGAACCATGGCGCACCATATATGCGTGTGTTCCCCAGTTTCCATCGCCAGTTGCCGTGCGCGCACGCAACACGCGTGGCGCGATTGGCCGCCCCTTGGGCTCAGTAAGTCCAAAGTATACCATGTCCCAGTCTGTAGGTATGGTTTTGTATACAGCGTGCCATTCATCGCCGGGTTTCAAAAAATCTGCAGGAAATTCTACATCATCCTCCACAACCAAATGCCCATAATATTCTGGAACATCTAGCGTTGCTAAATGCTCCAATAATCGTTTATGACTTAACCAGCATCCAACAACACCGCGATTGCGCATTTCGCCCGCCTTATCCTTTTCCTGTTCACCTGTGCGTGTCATTGCATACCCCACGCCTTCTTTGTGAATCTCATCACGCGTCAGGACTTTGCCGTTTGTTGCCGGCCAACGATGCACAATATCTTGGATATGTTGTGTGCGCGCTGTTATGGCAGCCATACGTTCCGTATCTTTGTCAAGGTTGATAACCCAAATATCTTTAACGTGAGGGCGACGATTTAATACGTAAATCTGCGCAGCATATGTAAAAATACAAAAGACAACAATAATTGCAATGATTGCAAATATTGTTTGCTGTGTGACTTTCATTTCTTATTTCGGTTATACATTTTTATCAATGCTAGAATTCGGTTGATGTTCAGAATCTGCGATTACCACGTTTGGCTGAATTGCATAGACATTCCAGTTATCAAATCCTTGATTAATTTGCACATCAAATGCGTTTAGAAAATGAGTGAAAAAGGGTACGATTTTTGTTTGAAGGCTGCCATGACGCACAGCGTAGGCAAACGTTCCAAAGTTTCCCTGGCCATACAACGTATGTGATTTCAATTTGACAATCTTGTTGGAAATCCTGGATGCGATATTTGGCTTTGTAATTCCAAAATACACAATGTCCCAGTCATTCGGTAGGTCTTTCAGCAATGATTGATTCAAGGCTGTAGGTGTGACAGTGACATCGTCCTCCAAAATTAGATGCGCGGCGTGGTCGGGGACATGGGTCGTTGCTAAATGGCGCAACAATGTTACATGACTTAACCAGCAGCCAACGACACCTGCATTGCGCATTTTGCCGTCCCAGTTTTTGCGATGACTATACACAGATTCGGATACATTATAACGGGCCATATCATCGGGCGTCAAATCGGCCCCGTTTACAGCGGGCCAACGACGTGCCTGTGGCACCTGTTTTTCCATATGATTGCGGCGTTCAACATCTTTTTCCAAATTGATATACGTTATATCTGAAACATAAGGCGCGCGTGACCAACCAACGTAAATATAAAACGCAATAACTAAGGCCACAATGCCTAAGATCATATAGTTTTCGGACATATCTTACAATGGTCATAGAAAACTCTCCTTTGTTTACGACATTAATTCAATTATAACGAAAAATTGAACCATAATAATTCTTTTTATTGAAAGAGTGTCCCCATACGACTCCTTCCTTCCGATGTCTTCCATTCTTTCCATCCTTCGTTCTCTTTTCCGCTCAGGCGAAATCCCTTTGCCATCTATTTGCGCGGTCGCCGTAAAAACTCCAGATACCCATGGCACGACCATGAAAATAACAGACGCCGACTTTAACTGGCCCGGACACATCTTTGATGTTGTTAACGATGCCAATGTAAAAGAGGGCAATCAAGTTGAACTAAAATCCTTCCATGCAGACAGAACATTTCAGTATACTAATGGAAAATGGGAAACAACTTACACCTGGAATCTTGCAAAATGACCATCTATAGTAAGATGAAAGGCGGGTCTGTTATAGCATCAGGGTCCCAGGGTTGCATATTTGCTCCAAAACTAAAAAGAGAAAATCGCAATGGTGTCACGTTTGCCAAAACAAATCAAACAAGTGGAAATAAAATAAGTAAAGTTTTTTTCAATAAAAAAACGCGTAATGATGAAATTGCTTTGCTCGCGAATGTTCACGAGAAAACGAGGGGCATTGGTGTTGTTGGTTTTGCTAGTGAATTTTATGATGCAGATGCATTGGACAAAACAAATTATGATGATTTAGTACATCAAGGCATTGCCAAAGGAACTGCTTGCAAAGAAATCAAAAAGGCATTGAATGAAAATAAAAAAATATATTTATTTGAACAAGACAAAATAGATGGCGATTTACGAAAACTTAAAGATGATGGTAAGACCAAACCTTTTTCTTTCTTTGCGCCTGCATACTCTGCATTACTTACACTAAACAGTCAAAATATTGCTCATTTAGATATTGCTTTGCGAAATATTTTTTATAATTCAGAAAATGCATTATTGGGGGATTTTGGGTTTTCAATAAATTTTAATAAATCTAAAAAAGATGTCGATGCATTAATTGCCTCGTTTGTTACAACGTTCATAGGAAACAATTGGCAAACAATATTTGACATAGAGCAATGTACTCCCGAAGCGGCACTCGCAATGTTTTTGTACTGCAACTGGAAAAATAAATCTGAAATAACAACCAATATAAGGGAGGCGACTAAAGATGATACAACGAAACAAGAATTTTATGCAGATTTTGGTTGTGTAAAAAGAATGATTCCAGATTCAACCGGCATTTTCAAATATTTAGACATTAGTGGGAACACACTATATTATGAAAAATATCTTGAAGTTGTCAATGCAGCCGAAACAATAGATAAAGAAGATGATTTCAGAAATTATGCAATAACAGTGATACTACAATCAGATAAAAAAATATTCATTCGCATTATTTCAAAATTATTAAATATTGAACAATCAAAACAGGAAGAACTTGTAAAACAAGTTTGGATTAATGATAATTTTGAAGCACCATTTGCTTTGGATGTAGCCGCACAGGGAGCCGTTGCAGGAGCAAGTATACCTGCAGCGGCTGCAGCGGCTGCCGCTCCTGATGCTCATGCCGCTGCTGCCGAGCCTTCACCACCAAATAAGGCTGCTGCAGATGCTGGTGCTGGGGCTGCTAAACCATTTAATTTGGAAGCATTGATGGCCAGATTCAACGCCCTTCGTCGTGGGGGGACACGGCGACGACGACAACGACGACAAATAAAACGAAAAACACGTCGCTATCGTCTTTAAATCATTATAAATATTTAAACTATTTAAGATGATTTATTTCGTTAATGTTCGCAAAAGTAATTCCGCAGATTCTAATGCACCCTCAATCCATGTTTGTTGCATACTAATTGATTCCCCGACAACATACAAATTTGGTCCTGGATTCATGGCTGCCGTAACTGCGGCCTTCACATCATAATCACCAGGCAACCAATATGTGCAACCGGATGGCCATTCGTGTTTTTGTAAATACAATGGGTCAGGAACATCTTTTTCTGTAAATGTTCGCTTGACTTCCGCCGCAATCGCTTTTTTGAGTTTGACTTCATCCATGCCACTCCAAAACTTTGTATCATCGCCATCGGTATAGGAAATCATAATTAAACCTTTGGATTCATCAATAGGAATCACATAACGCAAACGTGTGTTTGTTATAACTTTTCCCATTCCTTTGAACCATACAGGTTTTGGATACACTGCGTAAATTCGTGTAAGTGGACTCGTGCCAGTTTGTTTAAGCATAGGTGTGCCCTTCAATACCGAAAATCCACCTAAACTGCAGCGGCATGTTGCAATGATTACACGTTGTGCTTGAATTGTAAACGGTTTCGCACTTGCTTTTTTTCCATAGTCCCCTGTAATTTCAAACAAATCGTTGCCCAGTCGTTTGACGTCGTGAACACGATGACGATTCCGCAAATCCACACCGGCTTCATGTGCATCTTTGACGCGCCCAAACACAAGAGCATCCAAGCCTTCTTTCAATCCGTAAAAATCCGGCTCGCCGCTTCCCCTAGAACCCATGGGTCCGTCAGGTCGGAACAAATCAAAGGCCAAATCCGCACGCATCATAAATATTTCGGCCCAATACGGATATTGTATAAATAGTGCGTGCAAATCATCGGGAACCAATTCACCAATGGTAGTTGTACCAAGTGCACGACGTGGCTGTGTTTCATACAATCCGCGCAATGCATCCATCATGTCCAAAAACTTGTTGGGTTTGTCATTGTATGTTGAATCTGTGCCAATTGGATACTTTGTAAGCCCATAACGTTTCACTAGCGCATTTACACGTTTATGGTCTTTATAAATGCGCCCTGCGCCTATTTCATACTGTAATGCTGGCAAATCCTTGGTTTTATTGGAACGGTGCGTCACAATGCGTCCTCCATAGGCCGGATACCGTTCCAAAACAATCACTCGGCCACCAGCGCGTGCCAATCCGATTGCCACTGTTAGGCCGGCAATGCCACCACCAACAATGACCGTTGTCATTTTAATTATGTATCTGAAAAATAAACATTCAATCCGCCAAATGTGACAGGTGAACCACAATATACACCGGAATCTGCGGCCAAACCAATGCGCACAACTGCACTGATTTTTGTGTATGCGCGTCGATTTACCTGCGATTTATACACTACCGAGGACCCAATCGTGGATGCCAACACACATCCACCAACATCAAACGTTGCGTCCGTGAATGTATATTCGTCCAAGGATTTCAATACATTAACCCAGCCCGTTTCTACGCTGCGGTCAATGCTGTCTACATATGTGGCAAACAATTTGGCATGCACTTTTACCTTGGAATCATACATATTCATAACCGGTGAATCAGGAAACCAATTGTTTGTAATTAAAGACCGTGCTGCATTAATAGAACTTACCTGATTCACATCATTAATTGACACATTAATATACTGGAAAAGAGTTGGTGTGGAAAATACAGGTGTTTCAAACACAAATGTGGCGTATCGGAACCCAAAGTTATTATCGGCACTTAAATCTAGCGAAAAATCTGGATACACGGCGCCAGGATAACCCAGGACAGCGCCATTAAACTGTGAAAAGTTATAACCAGATGGATGTATGTATTTACCATTTGTATATAATAATTCACGACTATACACATCTGTGTAAATTGAACTAATGCTTGATGTGTGATTGTAAGTGATGACTGATGAATAGTTAATTGTGCTGGGTGTAACAGCCGCAATAAACGAACTTAAACTTACATTCAAGCCCGTGCCTGCCATGTTTGTGCTTATATTAATGCCATCATTCATATTGTTTGGCGACCCAGGAACTTCAAGACGTGGCAGCAGTGAAACAATACGTTGCCCCGTTGACATCGCATGATTTGTGAATGCACTTGTATCTGAAACAGTATCTATATAGATTGTAGATTGCAAGGTTGATGTAAGGGACAACGGTGCTGCGGTTGTGTTTCCTGGATACAATGTAGTGCCAATACTATACACATTGGGGTCAAATGGGTCCTGATATACCTGCGCTCCAAACAGTGCATATATGGAACTCAGCGTGAGCGCTGTGTTTTGTGGAAGTGGCAACGCACTTACAACACTAGCACCATTATAAATCGCAACTGCGGAGGAAAACTGCACGGTTTGCAATGGCACTCCATCTTCTTTTAAATGTGTATCAACGATTTTATGATTGCCAAAATAATTATGCGCAATATTTTGTGTGTCAGCATTCAAATACGCCAAGGATGAACGTGATGGTGTATACAACCCTGATATGGGTGCAATATGACTAATAGGAGTTATTACTTGAAGGTTTTGTACTGTAAATGTGTTTGATGGTTCTGCTTGAAATACAAGTGATGCCGTAGAATACGTTTGAAGTTGCACAGTGCCGCTTGGACCACCCACAATTGCACGATTTGTCAGGGCGACATCTATGTATTGATTTGTACTACTTACAGAACTTATATATTGTGTTCCGCTTATTGTGGCATTGTAAAAGAACTTTTGTCGTGTGGGGTCAGTTTGTGAATCCGTAAGTGTTGTGCCCAACACGCTTAGCCCATTTGATGCCTGCAATGGCGTGTTCAATGGAAAATCGTTTTGCAATGTGCTTGCAACAAGTTGCACAGACTCATAGGGTGCTGAATTAATATCTGTGTATAATGATTTGATTGTAATTGTGCTCCTATCGCCTGGGAAGGACGGGTCATTCCATTGTGTTGATGTGCTTACTTGATAGTTAAGGGTGGTGCCGGAAGATACAAACACTACGTTCGTACTTACATTGGCTCCCGTTGCCCATGTTCCTGCATTATACAGTGCGTAGGTTAGCGTGGATGCTTGGGCATGATGAGAATTGGGCGTTGTTTGAAGGATTGATAGTGCATCAATGCGTGGCGTAGTTACGGCTGGATACAATGTGGACAAAAGTGGGCCCGCGGTTGGTGTTCCGTCAAGATACGATGAATTCACAGCATATGCGGTTGTGCTGTATTGCGCTCCAGGCAATAATCCTGTTAGGGTTGTAGTTTGTGTGGATGCAATATAAGGCGTTGCTTTCACCACAGGCACATTTTGAATAGACGAAACTAAATCAATGGTATCTGTAGCCGTTGACATTCCATATCGGAAGCCATAACCCGCATTATGTGCAGCATGCATCTGTTTGTAGGTATATTGTGTCATATAGGAACTGAAAAATGGTGTGGATATGTTGTGAGCAGCGTCAGAAAGTTCGGGTTTAACATACTGAGATGTTACGGCTGTAAGTGCCGCTGAAGTTCCAACAATGGACGAAAGTGGTCCAGGGCCACCAAAACTTGCCTGTATTGTGGAAAACTGTGCAACATTCACCACGCCATCCGTCTTGTTCAAATATACAATGCGTACAGGCACATCGCTGTCTTTTGCATAGGAAGCAGGCAAATTTGGCAAATACACTGACACAGTTGTGTAACTATCAATGCCGTTTGTGTTTTCAATGGCAAATACTTTGCCAGATGTTGGGAATGTAACATTTCCTGATTCTGACAACAGACGGACACATTTTTGCTGCATAACTTGTTTTGTGTACAATGCGTCCGCGGAACATAGGAAGAAATCAGTAAAGATACGCAAGCGTACAACTGGATAATACGCAGGTGAGATTCCATCACGATATGTTTTGTATGGAAAGTACGTACAATCATTAATCTCAAATGAAACAAAATCGGGTGTTGTTGGGTCGCCTATAATAAATAATATGCTATTCACATAAGGCACAGATTTATCCAATACATTGTACACGTTTGGGTTGAGCCACTGCACACCGCCATAAAATGCGTTTGTTTCTGAATTTGCATAGGAAACAGACGGTGGTTGGTACAAAAATGCATTTGCAATCCATGCATCCAACTTACCAATAGCATTTGTAATCGTATCTGGAGACAATGTTGTTACATCAAAAATGCTTGCGCCCCCGATACTTGATTGTCCAAATGCCGTCACAGGCTGGGAAAACGCTGGACTAAATGTGGACAAAAATCCTACCCGAGGTTCACTGTATTGAATCACGCCATTTTGTTGAATCTGCAATGTTTTCAGCAAGTTTGCCTGTAGAGTTGTTGGTTCATATGGTTCATATGTGATTGCATTGGTGAATGTTAATGTACTAACATTGCCATCTTCAATGCGACCACGTGCAGTGATTGCAAGTGTTGTGGATGGCAAGTTTGGAAAATCATTTGGACCCCACGGCTTGGATGGGTCAGCAAAATGAATCTGTCCCGAAGAAAGATTCACTATGTTTGCATCATATGGACTTGACATCCTCCCTTACATTGACTTTTGAAAAACACTTGCGGATAGTGAACTTACCGGGAAATGTTAATCCAAATCAAGGATGAGTACGGACCAAGGACCGTTGTTTACAGCACAAGATTCTTCAACGTTATTGTTGAAAAAATTTTTATGGCGCGCAAGCACCGATCCAAATGTAAATTTTTACAGTGAAAAAACTGTGACACCAACAATATTTCCGGAACAAATCGTTAGCGACCCTCTCCCAAGCACACCTCCTGATGATTTTGTAACTCTAAGTAATGAAGAAATCAAAACACAGTTTGGTATTACGGATGATGAAATTGCTGCATTTCAAACAACACTCAATGGTAACAATGTTTTTAGCATTGAACGTTCGCAATCCTATGTATACTTGTACCGGATTAATAAATGTCGCCTGACACCCATTGAATCAAATCCGGATTTGGCATTTTCAGGAGTTACACGCACAACAAATGTAAATATCTTTGAAAACACGATTCCATTTACATTTAATCCAAATGGTGCATGGCGAGGCAACTATTACAGAACACAATCATCGGGGGAGTTATCATTAAACGGAAACAATATCATTAAAAATTACCAACTCGCATTTGTATTTGACTCTGATTCTGGATTCTTTACATGTTATCAAGGCGATTCAGTACAGCCGGATGGGATTTCACGGGAAACTGCACCAGCCGTGAGTTGTTATGTATACAAAGGTAACTTTGGTCGGTTTGTAAATAACAGTTGGATTACACGAACTGAAAACATTTATTACAACGGCGGCCAGGTATTGATTGGAAAAGAATCATCGGCGGACCCAACACTTACATTAGATGTCAGCGGGGTTTCGTTTTTTGACCACATTGTAACAGGTTCATTGGATACATTTTCCGACCGTCGACTTAAAGAAAACATACACGGATACTTAAGTCCAAGCAAACTGCTTAGTCTTACTCCATGCACATATAATTATATCTCCAAGCCGGGTGAACGGGAAATTGGTCTAATTGCCCAGGAAGTTGAAGCAGTTGTGCCGGAAATTGTAAAAGAGCACAATGGGTTTAAAGCAGTGCAATACGACCGATTAGGCGCTCTTTTATTGCCAATTGTGCGACAACAATCCGAACGAATCGAACGCCTTGAAAAAAGTAATGATGAATTGCGATTGGCGTTTAGCACATTAATTGGTAAAATGCTTTAAGACAGGCGGTGGGTGCATAAAACAAACATAATATGGTATGCATTTTACGTTTGTTTTCAATTTGCAAAAGTCTGAATCCAGGCAGCAACATCTTCTGTATCATTGGATGATTTGACTGCTACAATTTGCCCAGGCCTGAATACTACAAATGTAGGAAATTTACGGACATTACAGTATCCAGGTGTATATTCATTCACAGTATAATCACATTTCCAGAATGGCAGACCAATGCTGTTTGCTACTATTGTGAGCTGTTCCAAATCTAGTTTTTTACAGGGGCCACACCAAGACGCTGTAAAAAAGACACACCACGCTTTATCCTTTGGTCGATGCCCATCTGAAGCCCCTGGCTTCTCAAACCAGAGTGTTTCAAATTGCTCCTGAGTTTCCAACAATTTCATCCACGTTGTTTGCTAATGAAATCATAAAAGCCCTTTAGACCTCCTGCCAGTACTAATGCAGTAAGAGTTCCACCAATCACTGCACCAGGGCCAGATACTTGGACACCGCCGCCGGCTTGCAGGGGTTGTGGGTCATTGTTTACTGGCGCGGGTGGTGCACTTGGCATCACCATATTTTGTAGTTCAGAAACCGATGGCAATGCAACGCCGCTTGCGGCAGCATCCACAACTTTGTTGACTGTGTCAGACACCTTATGAACGGCACCGACAATCGGTGGTGTCATAAGTGGTACTGCAATATCGCGGTATGTCTTGCGCCAATCAAAACTGGAGGGTTTGCTTGCTGTGCCAAAACTAAATGTCTTTTCTAACCAGTCCATGAAACAGAACCCACCATCACCACCAGCAGTCTTTTCCTTTACCATAAACAATTCGCGACCATCTGTTGGGCCGGCAAATATGCTGAATGGAAGCGGTGCTGTAATGTTGCCGTTCACAATCGATTTTGTCATGAAAATGGCGTGAAATGCATCCCACAACACCCACACAATGCCAATCAAAAACAGGAAAATGTTAAGTGTAGAAAAAAGTTTTAGTATACCATGCCAGCCATTGCCAATATAAAATTTATCAGCGCCCAACCAGCCAAAACATATAGTTAAAAAAGTATAGATTATATATGATTTTGGTGCTTCATACTTTCCTTCTTCTGCCAAACTGGGAAAGACTCCACGACCAATGCCCTTTATCCAATCTAACGGGCTACTGAGTCCTTCTGCGCGCACCTTCTTGCCATCATGGAAGATTTGTATCAAATCCCAGAAATACCAGATTCCTAGGAAAAATACATTTGTAAATAGTTTTTGGAATCCTGACACATAACTGCGTAAGTAAAAGTGGTCAAACCCCAAAAATCCTACCAATACAGACAGAATCATAAATGTCATGAAACTTCTGTCTGGGTTACCCCAAACACTGACATCACTAACGTGCGTCATCCTCTACCGTTTTGTATGATAAATAAGATGAGCCCTACCTTACGAGACTGCGTTTAAACGGTAAACAGTAAACCACCAAGACCTGCTGCAATACGTAATACGTTGTAATTCACTGCATATACTGTAATGCCTGCAGCACGGGATTGTACACGTGGATTCATGCGTGCTTGTAGCACAATGCTGTCAATGCGGCTCGCATTGCAACTGCCCTGTGGTTGGGCAGCCTCGGGGTTTAGACTAAAACTGTACACGTAAATGAAATCGTTGGGTATGGCCGTGTGATATTGCCAAGGTTGCATAAGCCGGAAATATTCTGCGCTTTGCTCTTCAAATCGGTCATAGCCATCAAACTGTATTAGTGCAGAACTAATCAAATCCAAATTGGGAATGCCATACTCATTCAACATTCGACTCCCATAATTGAACCATTCATGCGCCTGCAACATACGGTCCTGATTCGCAACCCATATCATTTCCTTCAGTGGATGGTTGAATGTTAAGGGTATGTTGGCAATTGTGGTATTTGCCGGCAAACTGTAGCGTTTTTGCTGCTGCACTTGTTCAATCAAATACTCATGTTTACTACTGGCAAAGCGACGACGTTCCTCCACATCCAGATAAATAAAGTCACCCCAAAGCGTCATTTCCGTAATTGTCGGAGGCTTTGCAATCACATCATCAGGGCATGTTGTTCCTTGAAGCACTGCATTTTCTAGGCCATTGCTGAAAACCATATCATACCCGTTTCGCATTTTGATATAAATGCGAATCGGTGTTGCCTGCAATGCAATAAGTGGCAATGCTAATCCAGGATTACGGCAAAACCAGAACTGCAAGGGCACAAATAGACGAAGTGGTCCAGTTTGTGTACTATCACTATACACATCCTGCTGACCCACCATATATTTCAAACCTGCTTGTTTGGACCCCGGTGTTGTTAGTTGTGCCCACAAGTACAAGAATTCTCCATATTGCCGGTCGATTTCCTGCTGACCAATCTGGATGCTGATGTAATCAATCATTGCATACCCGATGCCATTTGCCCAACTTACTGAATTTGGGACATTGCTATAATCCGTGGGTGGTTCTGTTGATGTGCCACATCCGGTTTTGCTGGATTGTGATTCAGGCACTGGTCCGCTCGGACTTATTTCGGGAAGTTTAATTTCCAAAAAGAGTTGGTGTAATAAATCCCCACTTCGTGGCACTGTAAGTGTTATAAGACGATTGAATTCGGCCGATGTATCAAACGGAATACGCTGAGTCTCAATACTAAAATTTGTATGCCGACGATACACTTGTTTAAAAAATGTTGTTTGTGGGTTACCGGAAAGATAGATGTCTTGCCGGCCAGTGGCCACAAGTTGTAATAATCCTCCTGATTGAGACATATCCTATTCTTGTTATGTCTTTTGTTCTCATTTAGACCGGTAACCCGCGGCGTTTATGTGATTGGACCTATTTTCCCAACAGAATCTAGATGGCGTTTACAACGACGCAAACACTGGATACAGTCCTGTTGCGGGGACTGAACTTCCGAACTCCTGCAAATGCACCCATTTCAACAACCTACAGTTTGTATGCAAATGGTCAAGGCCAAACATACTGGAGCAACTCTGTAAATCCGGCTAATTTGTCCACACTTAGCACCGGCATTGAACGACTTGGCAGCAATGTGGGCGCCATGTTTAGCACTTCATTCAGTACGTTGAACTTTCAATCTACAATGATTGGAAGCACACAGCAGTGGATTTATAGTAGTATAAGTTCATTGACACGCAATGACGCCGCCTTGTCCAACTCTATTAACTTGTTGTCAAATCAATTGAACATTACTAGCAATGTATTGAATAATAAAATCAATACGACAAGTAATTTTTTGATTAATTATGTGAACACAACTGTGTTGGGTCTGAGCAGTATGTCCACATTTTACAACGAAACCAATGCTGTTTTAAGTACAACTGTGTACGGATTATCGACACTGAGCACGTCGTTTTCACAGGCATTGTTAAGTTCATCTGCGGGATTGACAAATGCGGCAAACACAAACTTGCAAACAAGTTTAGTTTCAACAACTGCAAACTTAGTAACACAAATATCATCCTTATCCACCCTGTTGGCTACAAACAATGATTTGAGTACATTTAGTTCTGTTATTACACAACAACTACTAAGTTCATCGGATGCTTTAGTTGCATACCAAAGCACACTTGAATCAGTGGCATTTATTGGACTCAGCACAATTGCAAGTTCTATTCAATCAACTATGAATGTGAAAAATAGTACATTGGACGGATTGGTTATGAATGTATACGATCTGAATGGATTAAGTACCAATCTATCCACCATTTCTAACAATTGGATTAGCACATACGTCAGCACCAGCCAGGGTTTGCAAGATGTGCGCACGTTCCAAACCATCAGCACAATTTCAAGTAATGTGGGATATTTGACGCTATCAACCCAGACATTGTATAATGAATTTTCAACATTTTCTACAATTGCATACAATTCTGCGGTAGCCCAACTATCTACAAATACATCATTTAATTCCACGCTTCGCGGATTGCAATACGAATTTTCCGTAATTACAACAAGTTCCATTTTAGCAAACATTTATGACTCGTTTATGCAATTGGAGGCGTATACATCCACATTGATTGGTAGCACAATTCTTAGCAACTATGCTTTCCAATCTTCACTTTATATTTCTACAACTATTGAAAATCGCTCCATTGCGCAATCCTATTTTAACTTTTATGTGAGTACAATGTATGCTTCAACACTTAGCACGTTGATTCCAAGCACGTTGGCACTTACATCATCGCTCGTTTCGTCGCTGTACAGCACAGGGTCTGTGTATATATTTTCGTCATTGAATTCAACGATTTACAACCTGACAGATGGATTTTACTCGACCACGTCATCCATTACACAAGCAATTATATTATCCACGGGCACACAGTTTCAATCCAGTGTACTCACGTATTTATCATCGCCTGCTGGTGAGCAACTATCTACGTTTAGTTCACTTTCCTTTCGTGCTCTGAGCACATTTAATGGCGCTGGCACGGCATCATTGAATTCACAATCAACAATATTTGGATCCACTATTGCTACGCAAACAGGATTGTACATATCCTCCGTTAATCTTTTTAACACTCTTTCTACACAAACGTCAACGCAAGCCGTTCAGTTTGCCGTAAATATGTCCTCCATGTCCACAACGTTTGGTCGTCAGTTGAGTACGCAAAATGGTTTTTTTAATTCAACCGTTGTTTCATATCCGACTATTTTAAATAATACACTTGCATCTACGAATTCTGCCATTTATGCACAAACAACAGTTGCCGCCACATCCACGCTTACAACCATTCAAAATTCAACAATAACAACATACAATCAGTTTGTTGCATCACTCAATGCACAGGCTTCTACGGTTGCAGTATCGTCGCTCTATACAGTACAAAACATTAATTTGACAGGCGGAAACTACGTCGGCACAATGGACCTTGCAACATACCGTAACTTCAATATAAATGTATACAATATCTTAAATGGTGGTTCTAATTATGCACTCACCTATTTATCAAATTCATTAGTAGGGTTGGATTATCGTCGTGGTGTAATTAATATCGACATTAGTACCGTTGGTGCATCATATAGTAACAATAATAGTTTATTACGATTTGATACATATAGATGGGGTATTCCTACAACAGTTTGGGGTAATGTATATCCATTCATAAGTAATGCAGATTATACGTTACAGTATGAGTATACAATTTTAAACAATACTGTATTTACAAACTTATTAAATGTATATCCACGACTTGCTGTAAAAAATCCATTGGTTTCTACAGCAGTTGGGGCAGCACCAGTACTAAAAGGCAGTCTTGGCGGTGGTGTTTCACAGTCAGATTTTTGGCGCGGCTCGCCAATGCAAGTAAGTTGGTCGAATTATAGTTTTTTCCCATATGGTACTCCTGGAACGCCGCCCTATGCACCAGAGGTCATGTTAGACGTTATTGTCAATAACTCCAGCATTAATCAATATGGACCGTATCCTCTTTCACAATCGACTGCAACTATTCGCGCTCCATATTTAATGAATCAGAGCGTGCCTGTTGTACCTACAAAGGTTCGAGCATATATCAATGGCAAACCAATGGAAGCCGCAGAAACATCATTCAATACTATATTGCCCACGTTTGATACAATTGAAATGTATCCTCGTAGTTATCCATCTGCAAGCCAATTTTTAGTTGCCCAAGAAATTGTTGGTGTAACCGATGCTCGTAGGTGGCCAATTTTGAATGCTAATGCTGCTGTGTATGGAACAACTGTATCCACCTCGTATAACGGCGATCCTACTTATAAAGTTCAAAATGTATTGTCTAGTTATGTGAATAGAACAGGATACATTGGCACAATACCATCTACTGTTGTTACTTCATTAATTCCATTCCCTCCATCAAATCAATTCACAGAACGTTCAGCAAGTTTCAATTATCCTTATTTTGAAGTATCAATGACAAGTTATGGCGACATGATAAACATTTTATCCTCACGCGGTGCCCTATTTACATTTACAATTCGTAACGGTGCTGGCACGCGGACATATACATTTACTGCAAATACAATTGCATTTATAGGTGGTGGTGGTCAATCATGGGCATTTGCAAATACAGCAATTACAAAAACAACAAATACATTTACGGTTGCTGGTGAAACGTGCTTTATTTCATACACGATGTCATTCCCCCCCAGTTCAATTAATGGCGTAGCAAGCGCATTTGTTGGGCCATTTGGTTCAGTAAATGCTGATCCCGCTGTTTTCGCTCAAATAACAAATCTCAATCTATCGGCATTGGTTGACCCAATCAGTTCACTTGCATTTTACAATATTCGTGACTCAATACAGGATGGGATACAAGCTGAACGAAATCAATTGAAAGGCATTGTATCGTATGGAGGCGATACATATTCAAGTACATTTAATTTGCGTTCAACCATTGCTTCGCAAATATTTTACATGTAAAGCCGAGACGGTTTAAATCATTGGTGTATTTGTAAATACAACAATGCTTGCGCATCATCCAGTAACTGGACAACCGATTCGTATACTGCGTTCTGAGACGCAGGTTTCAACAGATAATAAAACACTTGTTTGGGTGCGCTCTGGGTTTACGGCCAGTGTGCGCTGGAATCGTTGGTATCCTGTATGTACGGAAGCGGATGCGCTTTCGGTTTTATGTGGCGGACTGCCTGCGGCAGTGATTGTGCGTGATGTTAACGCGTGGACCGATGCGTTGCGCACATTGTTTCCTGCGAATCATAATAATGAGACGCTTGTGGTCTGCAATTCGGCAAACGCCGATAAAATCCAGGCACTTAACGGCGTCCACTGTGACCGTGTGCTTTTAATTGAAGATTTGTATGATTCCTATCCCTATTTGGGTGAACCTGTTGGGGATGCCGATGACAATGAAAAAATCATCATTAGTATTGCACATGTGTTGCGTATGAATAATATTGCATGGCAGGGCAACGTAGACCGTGCGGCAATGTCCGTCAACGTGGGTGTTCAGTATGATGCATGGTCACGCACGTGTGGTGGACGTCTAATTTCCATTGGGGCCGATGATTCCTGCATTCCACGCACCTGGTTGTTTCAGCAGTATTTCAAACATTCTACACGCAGACGCTCTCGTGAAATTCAAACCTGCTTAGAAAAGAATCTTGCATCATCGTATATTGATAATATTGTATTGCTGAATGAGGAGACATATAGTGAATTGCCATCAAATCCTAAACTTCAAACACAAATCTTGGGTCATCGTTTAACGTTTGCGGATGTTTTACGAACTGCTCGTGAACTTGTGCCGGCCGGCGATTATGTATTATTTGCCAATAGTGATATTTGGTTCCATGATTCATTGGTATATTTGTGGCGTGTGAAAATGGCGGAACGCCGCTTGTTTTTAGCACTTCTGCGATGGGAAGATGGAGATGAACCACAACTGTTTGGACCACGTTCAGATTCACAGGACTCGTGGATGTGTGCACGCGATTGTTTAGATTTTGATGTGACGATGGACGAATTTGGATTTGCGTTTGGTAAACCTGGTTGTGATAATGCAATTACATTACTAATGCTACGCAAAAAATTCCTGGTTGTGAATCCCGCGTATTCTATTAAAACAATGCATATCCATGCATCCAATGTTCGTAATTATGACCCGAAAGACGTGCTGTATCGCCCTTTTTATTTGTATGTTGACCCAAGTGCGGTGCAACCATGTGCAGTGGAGCGTAACCTGACAGACACAGCACGTCCTGCAAAAGAGATTTTGACCAAGTGGAACGAACAAAGTCTATGCAAATCATTTAATCGGCCACTTCTTGCAGTAAATGAGGACGATGTCAAGATTGTATGTTCTATGCTGCGTCATTATGGTGGCGCTTATACCTATTTGCCCAATGAACAAAATGTATGGACTCCGCCAGGGCACGATACACCACTCTACAATTTCCGCGGTGGTGTGTTTGTTACAGCCGATGGATTGGTCTCGGATTTCAATAAAATCTATGTAGGCAAACACACAGAATGGATTGCAGGATGGCAGCAGTCCCAACAATCATCCTTAACACCTTCTATTCATGCACCTTCGTTGATTGTTGTCCCTACAACAGAACAAATGTGTGCATCACTTTCTTCATGGGTGTTGCACTATTTGCCTAGGGCACTTGCCATACGTGATATTGTAGATAATGCACCGGATTTTTTGGTTCCGTCACTTGCCAACGTAGGCTCGTTTTTGAATGATTGTGTCTGGAAAGAACGCGCGATTACGGTAGTGCCAATTATGAAAGATATGAATTATTATACAGAAAATGCGTGGGTAGTGCCGCCGTCTGACCAGACCAAGGTAACGCAAGAAGACGTTGCGCGACTACGTGCCTTGCTTCCTGAACAACCCATAATTTCTGACACTCCTGTTGCTGTGTTTTTTGTGGATGATGCTGTGGATGCAGTTTGCACGCGAGGTTGGGCAGAAGAAACGGCAGAACATATTTTCCCAGAAGGTTGGACGATTCGTTATGTTTCCAACACAGATTTGCCGGCTGTGCGTCGTCGTGCATTGTGTGATGCATCATGGGTGATTGGTTCAGGTTCGGCACTGGAATGGATTTGGATGGCACCTGCTGGCGCAACAGTAATGGAATTTATGAATGAAGTGGAACCACGGGGCGATGGCATACATTTGGCAGCAGCATGTGGACAACGCCATGTTCTTGGATTGTGTAAACATCGTGAGCCCGTGGTGAACCAGCGTCAAAATGCGCTGCTGGCGGTGGGTCGTGCAATCAAGAAATTTGGATTCAAAGAAATAGTGCAAATCAAACGAAAACTGGGCATGGAAAAGCCGCGCCTTATTATTCCAAGTGAACAAACCGGCATTTGGTCGCATGCAGGCGATACATTCCGTGAAATGGCCGAAATTTGGGGTAAACGGGGTTATATCCAAGTAGAACATAGTCCTCATACGGGCCACTGTTGGTGGGGTGGAATCGGCGAGGTATTGTTATATGATCGTCCCACGCCGCGTTGGTTGGCCGATGAACCGACGTATCAAATGGCACTATTTGGAAATCCTGCGCCACCTGGGCCAGCCAAACAAGCGATGCGTCAATCGGTGTGGGGATTTTGGCCTCGTTCGCCAAGCAGTGTAGAGGCCATTACGTTATGTGGCAATAATTTGCGGGGATATGCTGCGCGCAGTATTAAATCGCTGTTTTTGGGCAAAGTTGAAAATGGAGTACAACATGCGCACCGCACAGGTGCTGATTGGAGCACAGCGGTTGAACTGTTTTCAATGCCGATTGATTCCACCGGTCAACCATATCCGTATACACAAATGGAATACTTGGAAAAGTTATGTAATGCACGATTTGGCCTATGTTTGCCTGGCTTTGGCCCTAAATGCAATCGTGAAATTGAATACTTTGCATGCGGCACTGTGCCAATTGTGACAAAGGGTGTAGACATGAAAAATTATTTAGTGCCACCCCGTGTTGGGGTGCACTATTTTGTTGCCGAAACGCCAGCCGACGTAAAACGCATTGTGGAGACAACATCGCCAGTGAAATGGGCACTCATGTCGGCTGCTTGTCGTGAATGGTGGCGCACATATGCGTCTGTAGAGGGATTTTTCCGTCTAACCTGGTCCCGCATTGAACAATGTCGTCCCTATTTTGACGTAGGAATTCCACGCGAATATGTATAAAACACTAGATTCATTCAATCTGAAAGTCACGTTTTTTAATTTGGTGCATTGCGTGTCAAATTAAAAAATCTCACAATATGTATATACGCGCATATGTCCTGGTTTCTATCATCCCTAAAGACTTATGATCCAACACCAGTGCAATCGTTGCCTGTAGTCACAGTAAGTGTAGGGCCAACAGGTCCTACAGGTGCCTCTGGTAAGGGTGATACGGGCCCGACAGGTCCTGCTGGTACTGGTGGTTCCACAGGATTTACAGGTCCTACTGGTCCTGCAGGCCCTGCTGGTTCTGCAGGTGCAACAGGCGATACAGGATTCACAGGATCAACAGGTCCAACTGGATCTACAGGTCCAACTGGCCCTGCAGGCACAGCAGGTTCAACTGGTAATACTGGTCCAACAGGTCCGACTGGTCCAACAGGCACTATTGAAGCCTCTTTCATTTCCTCATTGACAGCCAGCACGGTCACTGTTACTTCATTTGCGAACACACAAAGTGTGAACTTTTTGACAAGCACCTTGTATTCACAAGGTGATATTTATGCTCCCGGCAACATTTTCAACTACCGTGCATATCAACCACACCAGTTCTTAACATCTACTATTGGATTGGCCGCCAACACATATGCAACAGGCTCTGCAAAGAACTATGCAGCCGGTGGCATGTCCGCTTCTGGACAATATATGTTGCAAGTTTCTGATTACATCTATGTGTCTGCGGACTACGGGCAAACATGGACAACACGTGTGTCGGATTCCACGCGCACATGGGTTGGTGCAACTGTATCAGCAAGCGGTCGTTATATGTACGCCACAGAAACCACAGGTGGATATCTGTATATCTCGTCTGACTATGGTGTGACCTGGACAACCGGTTCAACACTATCCAATCGTGGAATTGTGAAAACCTCGGCATCTGGTCAGTACGTGATTGCATTGCGCACAACATCGGACGGGGTCTATGTTTCTAACGATTATGGTGCATCATTCACTGCGGCCGGCACATCTGCTGTATATGCCGGTGCCGCAGTATCCAATGATGGGCGTTACATGATTGTTGGTAACAACACAACAAATGGTCGTTATGCCACTTCGTCTGACTTTGGTGTGACTTGGACTAATAGAAACGCTCCCGGACAAGGTGTTTTGGACCCTTTCACATGGCGTGCGTTTGCAATGTCATCAGACGGCAAATATGTTGTTGCCGTTGGCCCTGGCACAATGTATTCTAGCAATTACGGTGCATCATTTACAGCCAGTTCAGTTTCATTGTACAATGCACTGGCATTCCCTGATCCTGCATACTGGGCGGATGTAGCCATGTCAATGGATGGCAAAATCGTTGTTGCAGTCGGCTGGAACTCATACATGTATACATCACAAGATTACGGTGTTACATGGGCGATTGCGAATTCATCCGTGTTGAAGTACAATAGTGTAGGCATGTCTGGCAATAACCATATTGTCTGTGCTGCCGGTGATTCGTTTATTAACTTAACTGCAGCCACAACACTTATCAACGGCCCTTTGCAAACACGCCGTTATTTGTCTTCTTTGCAGACATATACAACAAACGTATTTGCAACAAATGTATCAATTGGCGCACCTCCTTCCACAACAACTTACCGCCTGTTCTTGGATAGTGACTCGGCAGCCAAACCAACTACAAACACATGGACAATTGCTTCTGATGCACGCATCAAGATAAATGTGGAACCCGCGGATTTGGATGTCTGTGTATCCACAATGAAGGCTCTCCCACTGCGTTATTTTGAATGGGACCCATCTGTGTTCCCCGCGGAAGTAACAAATGACCGTCACAGTCTCGGATTTATTGCACAGGAAGTGCAACCATTGTTTCCTAAGGCTGTGGATGTGATTGAAGAGATGTATAATATCTCTTCCTTTCACACATTGAATACTGACCAAATCTACAAGATGCACATTGGCGCAACGCAGTATTTAATGAACAAGGTTGAATCGCAGCAAGCAGACATTGTCTTTTATAGTACTGCGGTTGCAGCACAAGAATCAACATTTGTAGCCCATTTGGCTGCTAACCAATCAACAATTGCATCATTAATGCAACGCTTAGGTATGTAAACCAAATTCCCGGCAGTTTTTGAATGAACATTGATTGTTGTTCATTCAAAAAAATATGTTTGCTATATAGAATGTCATCGCCTTGGTTTTTAGATTTGCTGAAGACTCATAATACATATAATGGACAAGCCGGACCAACCGGTCCTGCTGGTTCAACTGGTGGTGGCACGGGTGATACAGGTCCTGCTGGTGCTGCTGGCATGGGTGGAACAGGATCAACCGGACCAACGGGTGGCGCAGGTGGCGCTGGGTCAAATGGTCCATCTGGCCCAACAGGTCCATCTGGCCCAACAGGTGCCACAAGCAATGCAACCGGTGCAACTGGCTCAAGTGGCCCAACAGGGAACACTGGCTCGACAGGTGCGACTGGTCTTGGCGGTGCATTTCCAACCTATACAGCAGCAACAGTATCCACTGTTACACTTAGTACCTTAACCGTGTCAACAATTTATGGAGGTGGTATGTTTGGTTCCATGACACTCAAAGGTGACATGAATGCAAACGACAATATCTCTGCTGAAAACTCCTATATCCACTACAAGGACTTCTTACAACCATATTACCTTGATAAGAATAGTATTTTCAACAATACACAAACGCAAGTCAGCGCGTTGGCGTTAACTGGTCGAGGTGGAACATCTAGTGACGGCAAATATCACTGCATTCCGCAAAACAGTAACTTTATTCATGTATCACAAGATTATGGTCAAACATACCGTTCCACATTTGGTTCCACTAACCAATCCTATTTTGCAGCCGCTTGCTCAGGCGATGGTCGCATAATGGTTGTTTCAAACGGTGCTATTGGCGCTATCAATAGTGGTGTATTAATATCACGCGATTATGGTAACAATTGGACATTAGTGCCAGTTGCCGCACAAACAGGCGGTACCGGCAATACAGCAACACAGCGTATTGTGCGTATATCCCAAAGTGGACAACATATTGCACTTGCCTCGGCATCCAATGGTATCATTTTGATGTCAAACGATTATGGTCATACATTCCGAGTTGCCTTAACTGCTGGCATATCAGGTGTTGGTATGTCTGCCGACGGTCGTTATGTTTGCGTGCCTGGAACAAACATAATTTACTTGTCGTCCGATTACGGTCGTACAT
>JACCDO011031108.1_pt1 | contig 45496 bp, 40 predicted proteins | sample 7446101 | NCBI WGS metagenome assembly JACCDO01 (sample SAMN15323440, study PRJNA562643) | freshwater metagenome | isolation source: river surface water | place: USA:Blue River Watershed | collected 2017-08-16 | reverse complement strand
CTTTCATAGCTATAAATAATTTTGCCAACAGAAACTCAGGATCCAGTGTTTCTACAATCATGTTGTTAACAGTCATCTTTCCGTGCGTCTGGAGAACTACATTGTAAAGTGTCTCTTGGTTATAATCAACGAGGTGCACTCCTGGTACACCCAATAATTTTCCTGCCTCTGTCATTTCTCCGTTATCCGTTAAAATCTTATGATTGATTGATACTTTTGTATCCTCGCAAGGAACTCCAGGAGCCAATGCTCCGGTAGCAATTAGCACTAAATGACTTTCTGGGGTTACCGTTTCAGTTACGGCAAGAACTGTTTCGCCGTTTATTCTGTGATGATCTGGAATTAATTCGTCGATCGGAACGTAGCCGTCGTTGTCCGTTAGGACTGGTGTTCCTGCTACAAAACATATAGCCGCCTGTGCCGCAAATGCCCCAGGCGGAACAGAAGCACTTATAGTAACATTGGTAAAGCTGACTCCGTCTTTTTGAGTTCCGACGACAGTCTGATAACTACCTTTTGTAGTGTTTACGAGCTGCCCCCCTGTAATCACAGTATTTCCTAATACGCCGTAAGCGACAACACTGTATATATTCATGTCAAACGGCAAAGCTGTAGACGGCGTAAACGAGGTAGTATATTTTTCTGTACGAGAACATAGAATGTTATAAACATTTAAAATCGTAAAGTTTCCTGATCCAAAACTTAAATAAGACGGAGCGTCGACAATTGATATATCAACAATTGCTTGTGTTAGAACGCCGTTTTTATATATTTTAACGGTATAACCTGTATAAACAATAGCAAGGTGATACCACGTATCAAGCGAAAAATTAGAATCTAATACACTGTTTGAATTATTTACAGAAACAAATGATAATAAACTCCGAGGATACGAATAAGCATCAACGGAAATGGCAATATACAATCCTGACATTATGTTTTGTGATAAAAAAAACGCTGGGGTATCTTGGCCTCCTGGGAGAACTGTAATATTAAACCAAAATTCCACAGTAAAAGGAAACGCTGTATTAGATACTAAAGTACAATCTATATCGGATGAAGAGTTTGGCAGTTTTAACGACATTATAAATATAACAACAATAAAAATCAAAGTAAATTAACCCTGCTGAAATTAACGGTAAAAACAAAAACATGTTTAAAGAACAAACTCAAACTGATTAAGCTCGTCAATACCACATCCTTCCTCTTCCTGTATATCGAAGTCAACTCGCGCAGCAGGCGCTCCTGTAGGCTTGTCGGCGTGCTGAAGAATCATGCTCTCGTCCAGGTAAGTCTCGAATGAATTTGTTCCGAGTTTGGCGAACTGACCAACCATAATATTTGCGCTAACTCCGAGAGTATCTGTCTGTGCAAACGCAGCAGCCTTGCCAAGCATCGCCGTCGTCTCCTCGAAACTCGCCAACGCCAAGGGCCCAGACTCGCCTTTCTTTGCTCCGAAGCGGTCAATCTTCTGGATAAATCCGCGACACGTCATCGCATCCGCCAGCAATGTAATGTGACGAATATCGACCTGGATACCGGAACCCAACAAAACGCTGTTAAGCTCACGGATGATCGACTTGCGTGCGACCTCTACGCCGTAAATCTCCATCATCTCTGTGATATCGTTTGTAAATGTCCTGTACGGGTCGACGTTGTTCATGCTGATAATCTCCATTAGGTTCGACCCAATCGTATCAATGATGTAAGTTTCCGCATCCATGCTGATAGCTGCCAGCTCCGAATACCGCGGTGAGTCCCGCGCCACAATTGTTCCATCGTCCAACTTAATATCCTTTTTCTCAGTACGAATCGTCGTCTTGCGAATACCAGGAATGCCCTTGATGGAGCGACGGCGCAGCTCCTCTTCGATTTCGGTTATCTTGTCCATCGAGGCCTTGTGTACCGGAATAGTGCCACGAATGTAGCTGTGATCGTTACCGGAGAGGTAGCTGAAAGTCATGTCTTCGATTGGTTTAATATCCGTCACAGCAAGATTTACGCTGTGCTTGCGGCTGACCTCGAACTTAACCAGCCATACAGGGTATTCCACCTGCGACCCGGTCTCGCTTACATCGAACCCCTTTAAATCTTCCAGCGCCTCGTAATCAGGATCCGTCTCAGGGCTCTCTACGAAGATAATGTCACTGCGATCAATGATGTCGCCATACGTCAAGTACTCGAAGCTGTCGCGTACGTTAAAGATACTGCTGCCACCCTGCTCGTAGCGCTTGCTCGAGGACAAGAGATACTTATTCACGTAATCCTTTTTCAGCGACACTGCCTTCTCGCGATCCGTCTGGGCAACCTTGGCCAGGTAAAGATCCACAGACCGAATAGTCGCCGGCAGGTCCGGTTGGTTCATCTCCCGACGAACAGTCTCCATGATATCGTCAGGGATACCGATACCCGTAAGATAAATCGCAATGCTCGGCATCTTCACGGATGTCACGGACAGGATTTCCTTGAAGCGCGGAACACCGGCAGAAACTGTTGCCTTGCTGCCAGTTGAGTGAAACGAATCCAGAGTCATCTGTGTACCGGGTTCGCCAATGCTCTGAGCAGCAAGAGCACCAACGGCCTCGCCTGGAGCCACAATCCCCTGATAAAACTTCCGCTTAATCTCCTCCAACAGCGCATCGAAACTGTACCGATTGTAATGATGAACCATGATAAGGTACCGAGAAGAAAGCTTGGCCCGCAAGAGAGAAAAGAACTGTTTCAGGCTGAACTTGTTAATACTTTCTGTAGTAGGCAGACGCAGCACGCGCTCCAGAGCCGATACCTTCTCGAACACATAGCTTGGCAAGAGAACCTCTTCTGGCTTGAAAAACGGAGCAGTACCGCGAAGACCCATGCGATGCGATACAGACTTCAGAAGACGATCGAAATTCACTACGCTGGGAATACCGTCGGGCAGATTAAAGCGGTAGCGGCGGCGGAGGTACGTCCAATCCTCTACAAGACGATCAAACTCTTGTTTAACCGCGTCCTGTTCCTTAGCGAGATCGAACTTCACATTGGCCTGTGCTGCCATCTCAGTCAAATTCTCCCAATCTGGCTGGCTAAACTTGAACCGCAGAAGCAGCTCTTCCATATTCCAGCCGATATGATTCAGGCTCTGGCGCTCAATCTTTGCGCCATCGTAACCGTCGCCGCCGTAGATGTACTGAATAATCGCCCCGCCACCGCCGCGAACAGTGCCGTCGTAATTAGCTACAATGTCCTCGAGTCGCTTCATCAACTTGCGCTGAAGATAACCAGTCTCGGCAGTCTTGATGGAAGTTGAAATAACACCGTTACGGCCAGCCATTGCGTGGTAAATGTACTCCAGGAAGGTCAGGCCCTTCGTGTATGAATTCGCGATGAATCCGCGCGCCTCTGCACCGAGATCGTCCTTGGACACGAACGCCAGCGGACGCCGGTTGTAGTAGTTACCGACACGCTGGCCCATCATGTCCTGGTTACCGAGCAAGGCGATGATTTGCACCACGTTGCTCTTGTTACCCTTGGAGCCCGAGTTCACCATGCTCATGAACCGGTTATCGTAGTGAACACCGACATCGTACTCCGTCACGTGCTTGTAAGCAACGCCCTGGCCCTTCTCGCGGCACGTAGCCATGAGATGCATAATGTCCAGTTCAAACTGCTGGTAAACATTTTCGACAAGACCAGGCGGTCCAAGGTCAAGACTCGCGCGAAACTCCTCGGTATACCGCCCCTCGTGCAGCCCGTTCAGCAACGTCTGAATCTTGCCGAGATACTCCTGCTTGTAATCCTCGATCTGACCCATGTACTTTTTCGGAATCTCTAAATCGCGCAGACCTACACTGAAACCGTCAATAAGAAGCCACTGCGAGCTAATGCGCGACATGTTGTCGATAAGATCCGAAGCCGATGTATGACCCAGGTCATTCCAGGCAACATGGAACAAGCTGCCATAGCTCGTCTTAAGCAGTCCAGTTGCCGTGTCCATGTTACCCATGCGCTCGCCCGGTTTCGGCCCCTGAAGAACGCCGTTGATAATTGTTACCGGTGCCCCAGCACTATTGGTCTTGTTGATCGTGATCGGCGGCATAATCATATTAAACATGTCAACTGTCGTCCAGCCGTTTGACGACACCTTCGGGTAGTGCCCTGTGTTCTGGTTGGCCCAAGCCATCAGGTACATATAATCGCGCATGTTCAGATAGTAGCGCTCCTTCGGCGAGTAGCCGCGAAAATGCTCACTGCTGAGCCGATACATCGCCAATACAGTATCCTGAACGCAACCGACAACCGGCTTATTTGCCTGGGGACTGACCATCTGTGTCGAGGAAAGAGCCAGATGCTGCCATTCGCGGCGAGCCATTTCCGACTGAAGCAGATGGATGTTCATCTCGTCACCATCGAAATCGGCACCGTAAGGACCGGTGATATTGACAGACAGACGAAAAGAGTTGCCGTCGAGAATCTTAGCGCGGTGACACATCATGCTCATCTTGTGAAGTGATGGCTGACGGTTAAGAATAACCAAGTCGCCGTCCAGCATGTGGCGGTACACAATAGTTCCAATCGGAAGCGTCTTGTTCATGCGCTCTTCGTCGGGAATACAAGCAAGGTTAGTAGGGTAAGAAGAATTTGGCAGTTTAATTTCGTTGGCTCCAGGATACTTCTCTGGACCGCGATGAACAAGCGTTGTTAAATACTCGCGGTTGTGTTCGTTCACGTACTCGGGGTACGTCAAGGTCATTGCGATATGGTACGGAATGCCGACCTGCGTGATGCTCAGGTTGGGATCGGCTGTGATAACCGTACGGGCAGAGAAATCTACGCGCTTACCCATAAGATTACCACGAACGCGACCAGTCTTGCCCTTAAGACGGGCCTTGATAGTGCGCAGTGGGCGATTCGCGCGGTTACAAATTGTAGGATAAGTATTGGTCTCGTTGTCGATCAGCGAAGCGATATGTAACTGGAGCGTGCGATGGTCGCAGGCGATTTGGCGGTCATGCGCCTCCTTGTCAAGGGCATCGGCGCGCATGTCAAGCGTCTCCTTGAGTTTGTTGTTAAATTTGAGAATATTGTGAAGCGATTGCGTAATATCATCGTCGGAAGTCTTGCCGTCGTCAGTGACAACCGAGGGACGGACGGTAGGCGGACAGATAGGAAGAATTGTAATAATCATCCACTCTGGGCGCGCGTACTTGGGATTCAGACCCAGCGTCTCTGCGTCTTCGTCGGTAATACGTTTAAGAATATCATGAACCTGCTTGGCGTTAATGGGTGTAGGCGGTTCTTTTGTCGATGTTTTTCCGGCTCCTGTCGCCGCACCTGTAGCACGACCTTTTTCTTTTTTGGTGTATACGAGGGCCATACCCAGCACCTGACCTTCGTTATCATTGACGATTTCTGGGTACGGCGAGTGACACTTGGGGCACGTACCGGCCTTGGCACGCGACGAAACTTTATCAAGAATCATATCAAGACGCTCCTGTGACGAGACCGACGAAACCATAACTTTAATATCAGCCGCTGTATAGTCCGCAGATTCACGCAGGCTCGCACAGCCAGGGCAAATAGCCTTCATAATATCGTAAACGACTTTATAGTACAACGGATGGTACACTGGCATAGCAAGATGACAGTGTCCGAAGTTGCCGTGATCCGTCTTGGCCGACAGGTAAGTAATAGCATTGCGCGTATTTTGCGTGGCACCAAGACGAGGGTCAGACAAGGTGCCGGCCTGCTCGCCACCCTTCGTCATATGCTTGTAAATATGAGCGGTTGACTGCTTGAGGATGGCTTCAGGTGAAAGCACGCCAAACTGGATGCTTTTAACCGAAACAACGTCCGATTGGCCTTGCTTGATGGAATGAATCTGCGACATTACTATATTTTTATTAATAAAATCATTTTTTGATGGGTTACCTAAAAGTAAACGGGCTTGAGATGGTATCGTAATGCCGTATAAACGCAAAATCGTGGACTCTGACGACGAAGAATGGTTGCCTGCGTCAGACGTTAAACTTCGCAAACTTATCGACAGGTCAGCACATAGCCGTGAAATTAAGAGGCATTGTCATAGCTTGCTGGATCTATATGAACAAGATCAAGAAAACAATGGAACGGGGTTGACAGCGGTTCAGACGATTCTCAAATTACCTACTGGTGGACCAGTCCAAGCCCAAGCCCATGGCCAACTCCAATCCCACGGCCAACCCAAAGCCCTATCCAGGAATACCCTAATAAATTTATTGGAAGAAAGCTGGCAGAAGATGGAGCAGTGTGTTTACGGTCATAAAGAGGCCAAACTTGAGGTTTTGCGATATCATATGTCACGTGTGCTTGGGACGGGAACACCGACAGTTTTAGGGCTCGTTGGTCCGCCAGGTGTTGGAAAAACAAGCCTCGTGGTCAACGGAATAGCCAAGGCGCTGAACCTACCGTTGTTTCAAATGTCGTTAGGCGGTCAGCGTGACGTTACATATTTCACCGGTTCGCTTCCGTGCTGGAAAGGATCCCATCACGGGGTGTTTGCTGATATTTTGATTAAACATGGAAGGAATGCCCTGGTTTACATCGACGAAGTCGATAAGGTAGCTAAAGAAACAGCGGGAGACGTATATGGATGGCTAACGCATGCTCTCGATCCTTTGGCAAATAATAATATCAAAGATAGTTTTCTTGGTGTGCCTCTGGACTTGTCTGGCTTAACATTTATATTTAGTTACAATGATTCAGATGTACTTCCTGATCCTTTACGTGATCGTATCAAAGAGATTTATCTAGCGGGTTTTTCAAAGAGAGAAAAGATACATATAGTTAACCAGTTTATATGGCCAGAGTGTTTGAGGACATATGGATTAACACCGGAGAATATTGTCCTTTCCGATGATGTTATCGCTGATATAAATAAAAGATTAGAAACATCGGTAACAGAAGACACCGAAGAAGAAGCAACGGGAGTTAGAAATCTTAAAAAGTTTTACCAGTCATTAGCGGATAATCTAATGCTTCGTATAACGACAACGCCTGAAGGTTTCGCAAGTTTCATAAATTTAAACGGTGCACCCGCCCACGCAGCAGCACCCGCCTCGGAATACGAAAAAACAAAACCAACGTTCATGACTCATATCGAACCATTGTATACGACATTTCCGTACAGTGTCTGTATAACTGATATTTAATTTTATTTTTTCTCTGAATTGTCAACTACGTCAAGTGTCTGTTGGAGAAACATATTAAATAATCACTGTTAATTTTTACGCATTTTAACCTTAGTCTTAATTTTAACCGGTTGTGCGTCGGTAAGTACCATTTTACCTGGTTTGCTTGTCTTTATAAGACCCTTGCGCTGCTCTGCTGTTGTCTTGGGTACTTTTGCGGGTATACACAAGTCGCGTTCCAATGTTGTAAATTTGAACAGTGTTTTTGTGTTTGAATATGGCTTATGAAAATCTTTCATTCCGATGGCCAAGCAACGGTCAATCACAGTGCGAACTCTAGGATCTACTTTATAGCCTGGGTAAGGTTCCATTTACTTTCATACTTAAGCTGAGAAATAATTGATGAAATTTAATCAAACAATACCCATCATCAAGACAAAAATGTCCGCAATCAATCAGACAAAAATGTCCGCAATCAACCAGACAAAAATGTCCGCAATCAACCAGACAAAAATGTCAGAAATCGAGTTTGCGAACGCAACCTCATCTGCAACCGAAAGTCGACCATCATTCCGAGTTAACAATCGGACTTACATCAGCGCAGGAGTTTTATTTTATACCATTGCCGAAAACGGCGATATTTATTTTATGCTACAGATGATTAAAGGCCAGCCTTGGCAGTACGAAGATTTTGGCGGTAAGTCGCAACTCGGCGATATGTCTATTAAGGACGTAGCATTTCGCGAATGTATCGAAGAACTAAACGGATTAATCACAAAGGATTTTCTATGCTCGCGTCCTTGTACAGAGTATTTGGTTCCAGGAAATAAATATATCGCATATTTGGTTCATCTTGATCCATCGTTTATGTCAACTGATTTATCCGTATATGGAGATCGTGAAATTCTATGGGACGTAGAACGTACAGTCACATGGGTAAAGTACACCGACTTATGGAACATGCATCCTACAATGATTCATCCTCGGTTACAGCCCGATTTTAAACACTGGCTTCCTCTTCTGTTGGTAGAAGCAGACATTTTTTAAAATCAATCAAAATCAACATCCAAATCCAACATCCATCAAAATCATCATCCATCAAAAATGATAAAATCAAGTTTCTCACTCTCGGACACACAAACGCACAAAATGACGACAACTGCATATCGACTAACAGAATGCCAAGAGCGATGTTTTGAAGCTTTTAAAAAGGGCATGTCGCTCGTCATGACAGGACCAGCCGGCTGCGGGAAAAGTTTTTTGATTTGTCAAATGAATAAGTACGCTCTCGAACAGAATAAAAATATCGCAGTAACAGCTCTCACCGGTGCAGCAGCCGCGCTTGTTTCTGGATTAACATTACATAAATGGGGCGGCATCGGTCTTGCCACTGGAAGCTCAGACGAGATTTATCAAAATTTGCGCAAGTATGGCAAAACAACACCGTGGCGCGATGTTGATATTTTGATTATTGACGAGATTTCCATGATGGGTGCTGAACTATTTAACAAACTAAATAAAATCGCCCAGTTAATCAGGCGTAACGGTATGTTTTTCGGCGGCATACAAGTTGTTCTGTGCGGCGATTTTTGTCAATTAAAACCAGTTTCTGAAAGCAGTTCTGCGAAGTTTTGTTTCGAATCATCTGAATGGCAAAAACATTTAGCAACAGAGACTTATTACCTTGATAAGGTAATGCGGCAGACAGACCCTGTGTTTCAGGATTTACTATCGAGTATTCGTATCGGTAACATTACGCCTGAACACCGCGCGATTTTAGACGAACGTATTATTACAGATGATCACGAGGCAGACATTATCGTTGAAATGACAGACGGTACACGCCAAACAATCGTTGCTACAACCCTTTACCCTAAAAGAATGGACGTTGATCGTACTAATCAGCTTGAATTAAATCGTCTTATCGCTTCCGGGGCAAAGCCTGTTGTTTTTAAAAGTATCGACAACGCCGTTACGAAAAATCCAAGTACGACCGTTCCCGCCAATCCTAATCAGGTTGAAGTTTTAGAAAAATGTTGTTCTGCTTTACCGGAAATAACTTTAGCCGTAGGCGCTCAAGTTATGCTTGTTAAAAATTTAGACATGAAACGAGGCCTTGTCAATGGATCTCGTGGCATCATCGTAGAGTTCGTCAACGGCATACCAGAAGTCATGTTCGACAACGGAGAGTCAGTGACAATAAATTACGAACCATTCAACGTCGAATCTGGAAAGATCACGCTTGTCCGTATGCAGATTCCATTGATATTGGCTTGGGCCTTGACTATTCATAAATGTCAAGGAGCAACGATAACTAATGTCATAACGGACTTGACCGGTGTATTTGAAGAGGCGCAAGTATACGTAACCTTAAGTCGTGTCAGGTCATTGGACGGCTTATTTATTCGCGGAATTAATTACAGTAAAATAAAGTGCAACCAGAAGGTCCGAGCCTACTACGAAGATTTAAAGCTTCAAGCTTAAGGCTTAAGGCTTAAGGCTTAAGGCTTAAACTAACCCTACAATAGCCGTGGGCGAGCCGCGCTTGAAACGTCTGATATTAAAATCAAAAGCACATCTTCCGCCTGGAGAATTCGTAGGCGAGCTGTAAACTATTAACTTGCAACCGCCATCGGGACTTGAACAATCATAAGAAATATTTAATCCCGTTATACCACTGTATTCATTTGTTAAGCTTTCCATAATTTCTTGTAACTGATCTTTATTGGCCTGCTCTATTTCACTAATGGTGAAAATGTTCACTGTTGCTAACGGAGCTTGCGCTGTGATATTAGCAGTGCGTACAAATTGTGCGATTCGCTCTCGCGCACAATTTTCTATATTTACGTTGAATGACATTTTGGTATATCTTAATTGGAGATAAAAATTAAGATGTAAAATATAGTCTCATGGCCGCTACATCGCAACAGGCTGCCGGTTTACATCCCTTTGTAAGCCAAATTAAGATTGTTGATCCTGGTTATTTTCCGGATATATCATTAATTTCTTTGAACTCTGAAGAATGGTGTCAGCCAGCAATAGCCAATGATTTTAATATATATACAACCAAAGTAACGACCAACGCTACGGATCAGACAAAAACAATTTCTTTGATTAAACTACAGCGCCAAGATTTCCACGAGAATTATTTTACCGCTACTGTAGCAACATACATGGGTGCAGGGACAGATGACACACAAAAAATCTCTTACACTATACCAAACGCAACTGGGAACGTGAACCTGAACCCTCAGATAATCATAAAAAAGCTCGGAACATCTACGTATTTATATTTGTATTATACGACCGCAAACAGTTATAACGTAAGTGCGTTTAAAATAACCGAACGTGTCAATCTCGTTCCGTTATGGAATAAACAGATTTCTGCCGATACCGTAGTCAACAAGGGTTTACATGGCATGTTTCATAGCAGCACAACATTATTCGTATATTATCTTGATGGTCTGAACCTATTAATAAGAGGTTATAACAGAGACAGCGGAACACAAACGTTCGCAACCCAAACCATAACGCTCGATCAGTCTTATACATATTGTACCGTTAACATGTCTGTTGAAACAGACAACACGTTTTACATTACCGTTCGCACAGGCACAATTATTAAAATGGCGACATATTCAATCGTTAAATCGCAAATGTCCACCTTGTTTAACGTGTTCAACGTCACTGGCGGATTGCCCGTTAATCCTGCGTTTATGTCTTATCTTCAAGACGCAGCTGGGTTAAACATGTGTTCGTTGGTATACGGGTTTAACAACGACCCCAATAACATTATTCAAATCGCGTATATTCCTAACACGGTTGACACTTCTGGTTACATCTCTGGTCTCGAGACACCTTTTTACTACAATATCAATAAATATACGTTATTTTCAGAAGTTTTAAATCCGGCCCAATCCGACATGGCCGTGGCCATTAATCATAATCCAAACAACCCTGATTTTGCTTATATTGCGTATGTAGCAGGCACAAGTCAGTTGCGGGTCATGAAGATTTACAGAAATACTATAACGGGTACATACGAGACACATGTGCCGTTAGTCCTGTGGGCTACGCGTCTTGGCGCTATCGGCGATTCTTTTAAAGGCGATATGGGAATCGTAACAGACTCGGCAGGGTCTGTATATGTCGTCTCCAGAGATTCTGACAGTGGAATTATGTCGATATCGAAGATTAAAGAATATATCATAGATTTAGGTCACACGGAAGGCACGGTAGTTGCTCCCGTTGATACCGTACCCAATATGCTACAGACGATGACAAACGACTATACGATATTAACGTTGGATCAAAATATCCACGTCGCTGAACTGCCTACCGTTAACGATGTTACGTTTGAGAGTATTACAAATACAACAGGAAGTATCGCGATAACTTTTCAGTATATTAATTATGATCTTTTACAAGGCTTTCCGTCAGTTGTCACGGAAATCAAGACATTGATAAATAATACTTTTGTGACATTGTACGAAGACTCGGGAATCAGCGTTATAAATATGGACCAGACGGGCAATACGTCTATAGATGGTACAGATACCAGTCTGGTCGTCGAATTACCCGTAGGAACGGCCAAGAAACCGTGTGTTGTAAGAGGAACAGAAATAATCAGAATGACGGCTAATAATCGTCCAGAGCGCGTAAATGTGGAGCATATCCAAATTGGAGATTATGTCCTGAATCATGTAGGTAAGACAGCGCGCGTTTTGGATCATATGCGTACAACTGTTTACGCGGAGTCTCATAACGCTCCTTATGTAATTCCAAAAGGATTTTTCGGTTCCAATCGTCCGTACAAACCTCTGTTAATATCAGGTGATCATGGCATCTTAGTCGGTTTCACAGGTGTTGCGAAAACGATGAAGGTTGTATACGCCAATGATATAGATGTGCTTTCAAAGGTGCTTATCGGAAGCACGGTAGAATACCATCATTTGCTTTTGGAAAATCATGCTGAAAACTTTTATATCGCAAACGGATTGGAGGTAGACAGTTATCATCCTGGCATTTTCATGCGGAGATAACTGTCAGAAACTGACAAATCCGGCCTTTTTATTTCTTTTGAAAAAAAGAATTTCTTTTTGACCCAGATCCCCAATGACTAACGTCGTTCGCAGTTATAGGTTTTATTAAGTAAGCATTCATTCCAGCCGCATAACATTGGTCCTTGAGATCTTGGCTTGACTGTTGTTGCGTTGTAATAGCAATTATAACCGGAGACTGGGCAGCAGGAGCTTGCGTAGCCTGTAGCTGTTTGTAACGTTTAACAGCTGTGATTCCGTCCAATATATCAATTGACAAACTCACAAAAACAATCTGATATTTCGTTTGCGGTGTCTGTGTTGTTAATTTAACGTATAATTCCAAACCGTCCGTAACTGTATCAATGTCCTTGTAGCCCATCCGTTTCAATAAGTCAATAAGGATACGAGCGCTGTCCTTATCGTCTTCTGCTATTAATATACGTCCTGTAGTTACAGGTACAGGAGGCACGGCTACTGGGCGTTTAGCGTCTGTTATCATAGCCGTCAAAAGATCTGCTATGTTCTGTTTATTTATCGGCAACGACATTATGAAATTGTTATCGTTGTCGGCAACAGAAACAGTTTCGTCCACCTGGACAATATTAACAACATCGAGTACGTCCGAAGGCAATGCGAGCGAACCCATTCCATCCTTGTCTGTAAAAATCATAGAAAATTTATCCACGAACGATGGATGCGTTAGAAATTTCAAGACTTCTTTCGGATTGTCTGATGCTATGCATTTAACTCCGTATACTGTCAACGTGTCGATAAGCCCAGATATCGGCACTTTACCGTAGAGCAAGGCATACGTGCCTTTAAATTTCTTTTTAATTTCTTCCAACGACAAAACATGTTTGTGGCCAACAAATAAGTTGAAGCGAACCGTTGTACCTACATTCGGCGTGCTTTCCATACGGACTGTTCCGCCAAACATTTCTATTAAATATTTAACGATCATTAGCCCTAATCCTATACCAACTTGTTTTTCGTCTGATGTAGCGACATATGTTCCACCGAAAATATTGTAGACTTGCTCGGCTGTCATTCCTATACCCGTATCAGAAACTTCGAAAAGCAATTCATGTGTTTCAGGCGCATTGCCGTTGCCGTAAGCAGGTGCGTTGCCAGGAGCAGGTGCATTACCGTTGCCGTAAGCAGGTGCACAGCTAACTTTTAACTTAACATTTCCGTTTGTCGTGAATTTACAGGCATTGTCAACAAGGTTGACCAAGATTTGCGTAATACGAACCTCGTCTGCTACAATAATCGACGGTAAGTCATCAGCGCGCTCAAAAGTCAAACTAACATTCTGGCTTGTTTTTTGCTGACTAATTAGATACACCGCATCCAAACACTTTTTCAAATCCATGGTTTTGTTTACAAGCGACAATGTCCCAGAAACCATTCTGGTGTAATCTTGTATGTCATTCACCATGTCCAGTAGTTTCATACTATAAAAGGCTACGATATCGATGTACTGTTTTTGAGATGCCGACAGATGATCATTGTTCGCGATTCTCCTTACATTTAACATCCCGTCAATAGGCTCCCTTAACGCATTCCCGATATTTGTCAAAAACCGATTTTTATGATAGTTGATATTGTTGCGTTCAACGGACAATTGTAGAATATAACTACAAACATCGACATATTCAGCGTAGCTGTCGGCGATCTCAGGCGTAAAGTCCGTTGGCCCTGATAAACCAAGTATTCCTATGACTACACCGTTGGAGTCATGCAAAGGCAAGAATAATGTTTTTTCCACAGGTGGATGACCTACTTTGGTAATCTTTGGAGAATTATTAATATGTATATCTCCTATGCTTATGTCCTTGTGCATCGCATGTTCAGTATCCAGATCAAAGTAACCTTGATTGGCGTATTTTGTCATATGCTCGTTGAATGACATCCACGGACCGTCGGTGGTCACAGCATGATAACGATAAAACACACTGTTGTCTCTGGTCAACTTTCTTTCTCCAATAAATCCGCATTTATTTTCGGTGCGTTGAACAACATAATCGAGAAGTAGAGTCAGAATACTGTTCATTGGTCTGTTGGAGACGAGCAGTTGAATGCACCTTCGTATAAGTTCATTCATAATAAGATAGTTAATATTAGTGTGATATTTTTTGCGAAAAATGATGTTTCGGTGATTAATCAGTAACCACCAAATACAAATGACGACAAAACATACCCCTGCAATAAAAAAGAAAACAATGGTGACACCGACACAGGCATCAGCACAGGCATCGGCACCGACACAGGCATCGGCATCGGCACCGACAAGAAACGTTATCGACGTTGGAGATTTTAAACAAATGATACATCTTTCAGATATTCACATTCGTCCACTGATACGTCACGACGAATATAAACAAGTATTTTCACGGACGATGAAAGAGATTTCTAAACTTCATGCCGACACGCCTTCTGTTATCGTTGTCACAGGAGATATTTTCGATCACAAAACAGTTTTCCGTCCAGAGACTTTCAAAATATGTCGAGATTTCCTAAAACAATTGGGGCAAATCGCACCAGTTATTCTCATAGCCGGAAATCACGATATGTTAGAGCAGAATACGACAACCAGATTAGATTCCTTAACCCCTGTAATAGATGACATACACGGCGTACATTATTTAAAAAATTCCGGGGTTTACTTTTCTGCGCAAACCAATGATTGTTTCGTTGTTTCCAGTTTATACGATAAACAGTTTCTACCGTGTCCAAATTTCACTGATACATCAAATATCTGTTTGTATCACGGTGACATTACAGGTAGTCCTGACTATGGCGGCGATGACGCTAACGGCACTAATGGTACTAACGGAACTAATGGTACTACTCGCAACAGAAGCAAGGAAGATTTTAACGGATTCGACGCTGTATTATTAGGAGATATTCATAAGCACCAGATTTTCCAAAATGACCGCGGGGCATTTATGGCTTATCCGGGCAGCCTAATTCAACAGAATCATGGCGAGGATTTAAAGGGTCATGGGTTTTTAGTTTGGCGACGTGCGCGAAATGAAACGGCATGGGCCGCTCCAGAACATATATCTGTTCACAATGACTACGGTTTCGTAGACATTCAATGTTCGAACGGCGAATGGATAGACCGTCCATCTGAACCATTGCCTAAGCACTGTTACGCACGGCTGCTTATTCACGATTGCACTCAGACTCAACTGGATCTTATTTGCGGCGAGATTAAACGTCATGTACCAGAAGACGGTTCTCTTATTATTACGAAGCGACATGCAGTTAGCGTAAATCGCGCAGAGGAAACGGCTGTCGCCGACAGCAAGACCCCCGATAACAGACGCAAGGAAGACGAGATTGAACTAATTCTGGAACAGGCGAAAGAACAAGGCATGGACGGGTCTAAGCTCGTTAGCCTTCATAAAGAGTATCAGTCTCAGATAGATGTTCAGCATGCGTCTATGAGTTCTGCTGTATGGCGACCCATATGGGCCGAGTTTAAAAACTTATTCGGTTACGGCGGCGGAGCCGTAAATTACATTAGGTTTAAACGCGGACTGACATCAATTACAGCCGGCAATGCCTGCGGAAAGAGTTCTACTGTAAATGCCTTATTGTTTGGGATTTTCGGACGCGTACCACTCAACGGTGGAACAGGCGTAACACACGACGTTGTAAACAATCGCGAGACAGGAGGTTATATAAAAATTCTTCTTAATCATGGTGGTGTTTATTATCTTATTGAGCGTCAATCTTGTAAACCGCGAGGAAGCAAGACGCAAACGCCGGAATCTAAATATCAGTTCACGTGCGAGATATGGGAGTCCAATTTACACGGTGATAAACTTGTTAACAGATGCGATACCCGGCAGAATAACAATGATACATTTATCACAGAATTATTCGGCGATCTTGCGGATTTTTCACTGACGAACCTGTTGAATAAAGAATCATCGTTGGATTTGATTAGTATGACGCCATCGGATCAGGTCCGAACTCTAAAATCGTTGTTTAAGATGGATGTTTATGATCTTTATCGCGAATTAAACAAAAAACGACTGGCTGAACTGGAATCGACCTTGACGAAACTCCGTGTTAAACATCAGTCTTTTCAGACGTTAATAGATCCAGACATAACCGAAGAATCTATCGCAAGTTTAAAAGAAAGCGTAGAGATCAAAATGGGAGAAGAGGAAGAGGAACTGGAGATCCTGGAACAGACTCAGTTAGAATATAATGAATTGTCTTCGCAAATTCGTTTGTTAGAGTCTCGTGTGCCTGTTAATTCGTCTTCGCATAACAGCACTAACAGTACATTAGAAGAATTACAAGCGGAGCTCGATGAGTTGTCCGGTTTGGATATGGAAGACACTGGCGAAACGAGCAGAGTATTGAACATGAAGTTATCTGGTCTTACAGTTAAGATCGAAGAACTGACACAAGAGTTAGCCGGTTACGATTTGTCACAGATTCAATCGGTTCAGGAACTCGAGCAGATTTTAACGGACTTAACAGAGGAGTTTAAAACTGTTAGCCAGCCGCCGGCACGTATGACACCGGCCGTAATAAATAAAAGACTTGGAGCCATAAATGCAAAACTCGAACTTATCGACGTAGACGTTAGATCAGTAGAAGATGTACAGACAGATTTAGACGAAGCCGAAGCCAGTTTAATTCAATGGGCATTGCCGTTACGCAAGATGGTGAAAAGCCGGCCAAAAGAACCGTTGGACGCTCGGCCAGATTCAGCGTCATCGGTAAACACGGTAGAACTTGAAGGCAAACTACAACAGCTACTTCAACAGAAACAACGCTTGCAGCCGGGAACTGAGGCACAGGCGCAAGAAACACTGGAAAGTTTAACCGCTAAACTAATTCCTGGTGCACCGACTGAATTTTCGGCTGTGAATCAACGTCAATTAAAACAACAACAGGTCGAGCTTGACCGTTTACAGAAAGAATTCGCCACATTTAATGAAATCGTAATCACAGACACAACAGATGTTATTGAAAAGTTATGCGACTGTCCGCTTATCGATGAGACCGATGTTAAAAGATTTGGGCTAACTGGCGAATACAGACTTGTAGACGACGAACTAACGGAGCGTTTAATTGTTCATTTCGAGAATGAACATGAGCGTCAGCGCGTGATTCCCATAATGACGAAAATCGCCGAACTAACCCAACAGATTCAGCATTTAAACTCTATGAAATTTAATGCGGAAATTTCTCAACAGATAGCATGGCTGGAACATCAGCGTTTAGACGAAGAAATCAGACGCGTCCAAATAGAACTATCAGTAGCACAGGAGTGGGAACAATGGGATCTTTACAATGCCTGTGAACATAATGATCGTGTACTCGAGCGGATCTCTGAGCTTAAAGATGAACTTCAGAGAGCAAAAGCACGGGATGAAAGCGAGAGTCTTAAACAGGAGTACGAGGACTTAAATCTTATGATCGACTATTACGATATTCAAGAAGAGCTTAAACTTGTTAATACGAATATCTCCCTTCACAAGACCAATGACAAACTTACATCATTGTTGATAGAGCAACATGACACAGAGATGCAGCTTGAACTTCAAGAACGATGGGAAGAATGGAATCGTCTTTCTAATGCCGTTGAAATGTATGGAGATTTACAGGCATTGGCTAACGCTAAATCTGCCTTACAGCGAAAGCAGAAAGAGATTGCGTCTATAAAATCTAACTTGTTAATAACGCAACGGTCGTTGAAACAAGAAGAGGAACGTCTTTCCGTGACTGAATTCAAATTTCAGCAGCAACAAAAGTACATCGAAGAGATGAATGCCGTAACCCAGGAACTTATTAAGCTTGAAACAGAAGTCAAGCCGCTGACAGATTACGGAATCTTAATGGGTACCAAGGGAATCGCCAGCAAAATGCTTTTTCAAAAAATATCATCGATCCAGTCCTATATTAATGATATTTTGAAGTCCTTTACAAGGTATGCCGTTAAAATTATCTTCGACGATAAAAAACAGGTAATGAATATTATCGCTGAGGATACAGAGACTGGCAGAACGTTGTCTACCGCACGCTTCTCTGGTTACGAAAAGCTGGTTCTACAAATCGCATTTAAACGGGCACTGAATAAGTTCAGTTACAATTCAAAGAGTAGTCTTATGATCATTGACGAATCGCTGGATGTTATCGACAATGATAATTTCACTACAAAATTACCGGATGTGATGAATTTAATCACGCAAGATTATTCAACGTGTCTTGTAATATCTCAACGAGATGTATCGCATTGTTGCGATGTCACGATGACTATACGTCGCGACGGCGGGTTTTCATATTTAACGACTGGCAGTTAAAATTAATATCGATGTGAAAGTAAATGTCCGAAGAACTTAAGCAACTTGTTAAACGGTACAACGACGCATACGAGGCATCGAAGCTTCTACCTGAATTGAAGGCAAGGATTTTACCGCTAATTAAAGCACAGAACCTTCAGCGGATTAAATTTAACTTTGGTAGCCATAGCATAGGCTATCATAGCTATAATGATTATGACGGTGTCACTCAGAAGATGATTAAAGAAACACTGGAAATGTACTATCCGAATATCAATAAGGATGAATTTATGAAACGTTTATTGTCGTCGAGGAGACAAAAGCAAACAGAGACATTGCGTATCATTCCTGTTAAAACGACTAATTAAACAAAATAAATTTAAGCAAAATATTTTGTTTAATTAATATTAAAAATTAGATTATAATGACCCAGGTTCAGTCAAAAAAGATGCTTCAGAAGAAGCAGGCCAAGGAAGCCGCCAAGGCCCAGAAGAAACAGGCGGCAGAGAAGCTGAAGGCCCAGAAGAAGCAGGTGGCAGAGGCTCTTAAGCGTGCCAAGAAGCAGGCGGCAGAGAAGCTGAAGGCCCAGAAGAAGCAGGCAGCCGAGGCTCTGAAGAAGGCTAAGAAGCAGGCCGCGGAATCCCTCAAGACCGAGAAGAAATTACGCGCCCCGCGCAAGACAGCTCAGAAGAAGCAAAAGAAGCAGGCCAAGGAACCGCATACAGCCCGTCAAATTAGTGCTGCTGCCTGGGATCTGCGCAAGCCAAAGACAACGCGTGAGCGCCTGATGGTCGCCAGCAAATGTGGCCAGGATAAGTGTTTTATGGTCCCAGCGGAGCTTAAGTATCCAGTATGCGGCAAGGACCTGAGTTGCGATGTAGATTGCGATGGCGTTCGCTCTGCCTATAATTTAACTGCTATACAGATGAACACGTTTAAGAACAAGCCTGCTCTTTTAGCCATGGCCGAGAAGGCCAAGCTGAACGCCAGGCAGACAGGCGTTGTTCATTGCGGATGGAAATCGTCGTAACGAAGCAATGTCTCTTCTTCTGTATCCATCATTGCTGTTTCTATTCTGATTAATTTTTTCAATCTTTCTATTTCCGACGTCCATTCGGCGATGCGTGTCTTGCGAACAGTTATCCCGTCGCGAATGTTTTTTGTCAACGCGCTGATTGTATTAGATAAATTGTTTTCCGGTAAACTCTCGTGTTTTTCAAAACTTAACTGATAGCAGAGCGGGCTATTAGTGAATTTTTTCATATAGGTATGAATAGGCATTCCTATATGATCATCTGAATAACTCGGACAAATCACGCCAAACTTCTCTGTAAAAACCGTATTTTGCCATATATTAATGGTTGTTGTGCCAAAGTCGCCTTGAATTTCAAAAGGATCATGAGATTCCAAATTATAAATATGAATTTTGACGGTGAGTTTATTAGAGAATGAAATCGCGGCATTCTCACACAACCAAAACCCGTCTGTAAAACAATTCGTTTTATAATAAATGTTTGGCGGAGATTTGTCTATCGTTTTTTCCTCTCCTGTCTCAGAGTCCGTATGTGTAACTTCCCATGTAAAATATTCTGTTGTCTTTAGTTTATATCCGGAGATAAATATATAAAAGAACCCATTGAAAATACTTACGCGACCGTTATCGTCTCCCGGGAACAGGCGTTTTGTATCTCGCGACCATACAGAAAAATTAAAAATTCCATTATCTGCCTTGTTTCTATCAAGATAATTTCTCGGCGTTATACCATTCATTATTAGAAAGTAATTGATTTAACCGTTTAAATGATTTAAATGGTTTACCGGATAACGGTCAAACGGCCAAACGGATAATCGGTTATCCGTTAACAATTTTTATTATGGTTAATAATATATGGGAAACGGTAAGTCCGTCGCTGCTAATGTCAATACACAAACAGAGCTTATACAGCACATCTATTCCGTTGCCGCGGAGTTAAGCGAGAAATATAACACAAAATATCTCGATCCGAGATTTTGTAACACGCTGGCATTAATATATAATGACCGTTTGATGAACTATCGTAAACAAGATTTACTTGGGGTAGCAACAACGCTTGGTCTTCTTGTCGACAAACCAAACCTTAAACAGCAGGTATGCGACAGCATCGTGAAGCATTACATGGACCGGTTAAACCTTATTGCAATCATACAAGAAAGCACGTCGTATTGTTCTGATCGTGTATACGCATTGACGAGCGGGCCCGTGTGCACCGGTAATCCTGAAATCTTCGATCAAAAGGAGTGCGTAAAGTCCGGCGGAAAGTGGGAGCCCTACATTGTCCCACCGAATGAAAAAATAGCAGAAAACAAGCAGTGGTATAACTATTTAAATCATATGCAGGAGCAGTATATTAAAACCCTTGCTCGGCTTCACGATGTTCTTTTGCAATTGAAAAACTTTGACGAGGATATTACAGACGAGAGTCTTCGTGGCTTACAAGAAGAAGTTAAGCAACTCATTGATAATATGACAACTAACTGCTCGCAGATGTATAAACTGGCTCTTACTACGCCAACCTTCACCAAAGAGGAAATGCGCATGAAGGCACAGGATGTCGAGACAAGCAAATTGGAGGCAGAAGCCAGAACAGCAGCCCTGCGTGCTTCTCGAGGATTACAGCCGGTACAGGCCGCCGGTGCGTCAAAATCCCCAAAAGCCCCAACCGCGCCAAAAGCCCCCAAGAAAAAGCCAGTGTCTAAAAAGCCGATTAATAAGGCAAAACATTAAACCTCCTTTGGTTCTGTGTCATTGTTAATATTAACATTGCCGACTGAAGGTCTTGATCCTATCTTATCTGGAACTAATATGTCTTCGTCTGTATAATTTCCATTCTTAATCGCTTCTATGTTAGTCAGAAGCCGTTTTGAAATATTATTATTTGTTTGTTCGTAAATATGAATCAAAGTAGCAACGACGTTCAAACCGAGACCAACCCAAATAAGGTAAGAGAGAGAATAACCAGAAGCCACTGCGGTCGTTAAAATCCCAGCGGACTGTAAAAGATGGAAAATATAATTAAGGTACAAGTTTGCGTTGTTCAAACATTGGCGTTTTTCTATAAAGCGCATTAGGTCGTTTATTTTGTTTTCGTCGAGAATCTGTTGTATCCTTTCTGGTACAGGTACGGAAATTCCTGTCATTCCTTTCATAACTATCTACAATCCGTTAGATTTTTTACCGTTGGCGGTGACACGCAGCGTAATTTTTCGAAACGCCTTTTGTATATTCCCGGCTGGAGCAGCCGGTGTCGATGATTCTTTAGTTGTATCGACTTGCATGAATGCTTGTTCGGGAACACCGTACTGCCGTGCTTCTTGATATAGTTCTGTGAGAACACCCTGACAATTATTGACACGGTCGCAGAGAGTAGTTAGTTTATTGATATCGATATCGACCGACTTAATCGATGCACATTTTTCAGCGGCAACAGAAGCATCCAGAGCGTCGAAGAATCCGCATGCTTGTTTACGCAGAGCGTGAGTGCGAATTTCGGTTAATTTTTGAGATAGGTCTTGAAATGACATTGAATTGTATATGTATTAATGCAGAACTGTTCATTTTTAGTCGAAAAATGAACGGAAATACTTTAAATAAAAATGGATTTTAAATCTGAATTTAAATCTCTCTTCGACAAGTTTGTGAAGCATGTCGATGCCGTAGAAGAGAGCAATCGCACATTGCGTGAGGCTCTGCGTTCTTTATTGAACGAAGACGATATTAAGGAGTTGCCTGCTTATACGCTACTTAAAATGACATATTCGCCATACTTAGATGGCGCGACTTCTTCAAATTTAACTTTAACTTTAACTTCAACGCCAAATGCGACATCCTCATCATCGTCGTCTTTTGATCCGTTGCACGCTCCGCCAAGTGCGCGGTATGGATCAAAAAAATCAAACGATAATATCAAGCGACCTATCGCTATTCAAACACAATTACAGTCTCAGCCTCGGGTGCAACCGCAACAGGAATCGCATTTTTCTTCTCAGATGCCCGACATGAATAGTTGTCTGCTTTCTAAGCCTGCTGTAAAACCGGTCATCAAGTCTAAGTCTTCAGGAGAACAGTCAAAAGCAAACAACGTTATCTCTGTGTCGCCAAAGAGCGACGATAAGATTTACCGTGTAGAGATACAAGGCAAACAATATCTATTGTATAATGAATATTTGTATGATGCCGAAACTCGAACTCGTACAGAGAAGATTTCTAACCTTAAATTGGCATCCTCAGCTCCAACAGAATTATCGCTGATACCCGATTTTCCGAATTACTATCATGGTCCAGCTGACGACGACGGTGTTCAAACTGTCTATATTTTGATTAACGGCGAAATAGCCCAAGCCGTAGGCACTTATGAGAACGGCGAAGTAGGTCTATGGACTTAGATTTAAAATTAAATTTAAAATCAAAATCAAGCCTTAGGGAAGCCATACGCGGTAATATATACATACAAATCTTCGTCGCCACCAGCTCCTGTAATCTGGAGCTGCATGTACTTAAGATGATCGACATACTCTTTGAGATCTCCCTGTGTGAAATCAAACGAGTAAACAGTGGCAGGATCCGGGTCAACGGAAGCCCCGAAACTCTCAATCCAGTTGCCCTCTACGCAGCAGACAGTAGTAACAAAATCCAGCGACTTTAACGGCTTGGGGCATGTGATATTAATACGCGAACAACGACCGCGCTCATGGATTGTTGTAAGAATTGTATCAAACTTGTCTACCTTATCCTCGTAGAGTACGCCGCCATACGTATGCTTGTACTCTGAATAAATACGGAAACGGCGGACATCCTTTGTCTTGCTGGTTAAAACGAGCTTAACACGACCATGTGCCCGAACCTGTGCCCAGTTATCTGAAAGATTAATTACGTGGTTTGTCTGGAAATACGGCTCAGAAAGTTGCATAATTTCCGAGTTTGTCATTACGCGACAAATGAGACCGCGCGCCGGCTCCTCTGTCTGCTTGTCGTTGGGTCCACACAACTGAAAAATAGTGATGCGGATTGGTACCATGTGACGGTCCGTAACATCCGGAAGAGGAAGATCCAGTGTCTTATTACACTGGAGCGTACATTCTGACATAAACTTCATAATTTTAATGTTTTACGTTTTATGCTTCTAAGTAGAGCTGCGGCAACCAACGCAATTCTTTCATTATGCTTGCTCCTGTACCGGGGACGATGAATAAATTTGGCGATAGGATCATCTTTAGGCCAGGTACATCCAACAACGGAAGTTCGCGAGACGCAGAGATGGCGGTTTCTAAATTTTTCAGTATAGTATCAAACGCAGAAGATTTTAAACAAAACGCTAAGGTATTATGTGTATTTGTGGGAAGTAGTTTGGGATTAGCTGATCTTCCTGTACGGTATCCACGGGTGCACCAATCTTGTGTCGCTCGTGCTTCGTTGGTCCGAACAATTTCTGGGAGATCTGGGTTCAAAATGACGTAGTTTCGCCAGTTAAACAAATTAAGTTCCATCTGCGGAGGCTCGTATGTATGATTATTTGAACAGTAATGGAGAACCTGCCAATCAACGGATTGGATCAGCGGCAAAGAAATATATATGGCTTCAAATAGATTTTTATGAGGCAGAAGATGATTGGCTATTATATTAACTGTATTCCAACCTTCTTCCTTTGCTGTGTCGATGGCACTGTGGATAAAATATACAATTCTATCCTTTGGTAGACAATCGTTTGGAAGGTCAGGAGATACGATAACACAATTCTTAACACCGATATTATGAAGTTTAACAGCCATAGCTTCCGCTGTACCAGTGATATCTAATATAAATGTTGCGTCAAAGGCCTCGTTAAACTTTGATATTATAATTTCAGGCTCTGCGACAACTGAACTCGAAGTCGGTTCTTGAGGCGTTTCCTGTTTCTCTTCTTCTGTCGGTTCTTGAGGCGTTTCCTGTTTCTCTTCTTCTGTCGGTTCTTGTTTGGAAGGTAAATCATGCTGCTCATCTACTGAATTTTGGTCTTGGACTTCCACCGGAATTTCAACGAGTTCAATCTGTATAGCATCCTCGTGTATCGGCATCGGCGCAGACACAGGATCTTCATTTTGATTTTGATTTTGAGTTTGAGTTTGAGTTTGAATTTCGCACTCTGTTTGTGTTTCTATTTCGCGCTTATCATGGATCGGCGTCCGTTGGAGTATGAGATATTTTAAGTCGGGTAAATCAACTGATGTTATGCCAGAGATTCTGTTTTCAATATCAAAACGCCATTGTGCGTCTACCGACGAAGATAAATCTTCAAGTTTGTCTAAACGATTAGATAATTTTGTTGACAACTCTTCTATTTGTTTTGACATTTCATCGAATCCTGTAGACACTTCATTGAATCTTGTATACACTTCATTAAATCTTGTAGACAATGTATCGAATCTCGTAGACAAATCATCGAATCTCGTAGACAAATCATCGAATGAAATATTAGTAGTATCCGTGTTAGCTACCGCTAAACGCTCAGTGCCGATACGTACATTTTCGATCTCTGTCGACGGTCGCTCGTCTGGCAAAGTGCGCTTTTTAACTATTATTTTTGATGTCTTCTTTACTGGAAGCATTTGTGACAGTACATATCCTGTCCGTTTGCGTCTAAAATATATTTATTTCAGTGTTAGTAGATTATATGTTGATCGCATATATCATAAATGCTCTGAATCAAAGATTTAATTTAAATATGAAGACAGACGCCGATCATTTAACGCCATTGGTATCGGATGCTATAGAATGGGATCATAAATGTATTGTTACTCAAGACTGGGACGAACTGAATGAGTTTATATACGTCAACGAGCTTCCGATGTCAGCACCTTTATATTTTGCACCGCAATCAAATTGGTCTTGTTTGGTTGTTCCTAAAATCAAAATTCGCTGGGCATTCCGTGCCAAGCAGATAAAGTTAGGAGAAAAGTTATATAATGCTTTGGAAGGCTTTTGGGGGGATAACGGTATATTCGTTCCAAACGTGGCTTCCGATGACGGCATCGTTGTCAAAATTTATTATTCTGGAAAACAGTCGCCAGAAGCTTCCGCAATTGCTTTAATTCCTTTTAAAACGTATGTTGCCGTTAATAAAGTAGAAGCGCCGACAATAACGATAGCTAAAGAGCGTATAAAATGTGTGTACGGAGCTGCGTGTTCCGTTATTAATTTTAATCGTCAAGGACTCTATATTAATCGTAAATATCGCGACAAGATCGAACAGACTTCTCTGCCTGAAAATTTTGTTATCATTGATCCGTCTTCGATACACATAATCCGACGGGACACAGATCTCAAAATTAATCTATCGTAGTTAATTATATAGCATGGTTTGCCTTGAAAATATATTTGCTAGTCCTGCCGCTTCCGGATTATTAACAGCGGTATGCGTACTGGTGTATATCATGTTAATGAGCTACAGTCCGTATCTCCCTCCGGCTGTGTTTCTTAGTATCGGTGCCGGTTTGCTGGTGTACTTCATGAAGGGAGGTATACTGTTTTGTTCTCAACTTGAGACAGAGGACACGTGCAAGCGCAGCTTCCGTAGTAAATAAAATAACACAATCTAAAAACAATCAATCAAAACACAAATTAAGCAAGATTTGGCGCCTCTTCGCTTTCTGGCAGAATGTCTGGCGACAATGACGTTGATGTTAAGTCAGGTCTACTGTCTTCCGGTAAGCATTCTTGTTTATACCGGATGTCTAATTTGTTAATCTGTTCTGTCAAAACAGTTAATTTAGTCACTGTTTGTTCATTCGGTGCCTTGCCATTTAAGGCCGACGTAGCCTGCTCTACGTTTCTCTTAAGTTCTTGGATCTGATTATACAGACTCATACAGTCGGCTTTTTGTGCAACTGTCAAGTTTGGCTTAGTAACTTCCATGTTTTGTTTAACAGTTTCAATCTGTTTTTCAGAATACAATGGTTTAGGCGGCGGCAGGCCCAATCGCTTGGCTTGTGCCGTCAACTGATTTTCTAAAACTTGTTGTTTTTGGATTTTATCCCAAAGAGTTTTTGCTTGTTCAGTCTTGATCTTTTGTCGCTCTATCTGTTTATTAATTATTTTGTTAAATCTGTCAGCCTGAGCTTTCATAGTCTCTGATGCACCTAAAGGAGACTGTGGTGCCAAACATGCCGATGTTTTAAGTTGTTGGAACATCGGTGATACGCGCTCTCTGTTTAACGCTGTCCGTTTTTCATAATAACTGCAATCCTTTGCCGGTATGCCGAAGATTTGAATTTCTGATATATGAAGATAGTTCTTTTTCTGTTGCTGTACAATAACTTCAGAACCTACGGCAAATACATCGTTCCATACATACGTTTGAAGAATGTCTTCGAAAGTTTTAGTCGCTACGACAATACCTGACTTATTTTTGACTGTAACGGTAAACGGAGGAAGTCGTTTTCTCATTTCGAGGCTACCTGGAGAATCATGGCGATTTTCTATTACGATCTTGTTAATCTCAATGGGTACGTTTAATGCTATTTTCAGCCATGAGTTTTCGTTTGGTGTAATCTCTGTATGATTGAATGTTTTTTTGTTTCCGTCAACCGCGTTGGAGGCTGCGTAACCTCCGTAAGTCGAAGATTGTGTAGCTGTACTGTTTGACGCCCAGTTTTTGTATACGCGAACTATCTTCGAAGGAATAGCAGGGGCAGCACATTTTGGTTTTGCTATTTTTTTCTTTTTTTGAAGACGCGAGTCAAGTGCCGCCTTCAAAAGTTTGTGCTGATTCGCTAATATTGATATCATCTTATCCTCGACTGATCGTTTGGGTACAGGTTTGTTTGGTCTAATGAGTAAAATAGCGTCTTCTTCGGCGTCATATGAATTTGAATTTGAATGACCGCCTAGTTGTGCTGTATCCCGACGCTGTAACACGACGCTAAGTAACAATGCAATGACGAGAAATATTATCAGTGACGTCTCTTTCGCCCTCATATATTAGTTGTACGAAAAAAATGATTATTCGTTACTAATATATAGCCATGTCTGCTCTTAAGGCCGTCGCCAAGGATCCCAAACGCAATTACGAAGAGTCCGAGGACGAGGAGGATGAAGATCTGCCACAGGACGAAGAAGCTATTGACGACGAAGATGATGAAGATGACGACGAAGATGACGACGGCGATGAAGACGACGATGGATACGACGACGAGTACGATGTCGGCAATCCGGTAGGCGGCTCAGTTGAACAGGCAGTTCAAGAGCCGACGGATTTGGAGATGCTATCAATGCTTGAAAATGTCGAAGACGACGAGACGCTGCTTGTTTCGAACGACACTTTAAATATTCACACGAGTCCTTACCTTACAAAATATGAACTTACGAAGGTTCTGGCTCTGCGCTCGCAACAGATTCTGACAGGAGCACCTCCGACAGTGCCTCCGACAGAGTTTCCTGGAAAACATTATCCAGTGGATCCCTATTCGATTGCCTTGGTAGAATTAAAGCACAGCCGTCTTCCGTTGATTATTGGTCGTCGTCTGCCCAATAATACAATCATCCGCATTCCTGTACAATCTCTACTGATTCCCGAATAATGGGGGACGTGCCGTCCCCCTTAACCCCCCCTTAACCCCCTGGCCTGATATTTTAATTACTTTGGAACAATCGACCAAAGTAATTAAAATAATTATATTTGATCAGGCTCTTCTTCGCCTGGTTCGCGACAAACGCATTTATCTCTGAGTATATAACGCGGTCCACATGAAATTAGATCGAGCATAAATGTAAAAGGTAGTCCAAAACAATAACAGCTTGCGCATACAGGACTATCAACTGAAGCACAGCACGCAGAATATCTTCTCTCGTGTGTTTCGCACTCGTCGCATTGTACGGCTAAGCAGTGATTCGTAAGTTTAAAAAAGATGAACGCTTCTGTATCTGACATTGTTTAATGTTGTACAAATAAATCATTTTTCAACCCCCTTTGTCAAAGTAATTTTCAGTAAGTTTAGTCTCATCCTGCGGGTAAGTTAAGAGGGACGCGCCGTTCCCCTACATATCCGGCAAACATACGTGTTCTCGCGATTAACACTTGTATGGTTCGTGATGCACATCTCCGGTTGAATGAGGCGTCCTTCTTCGTTGTAAGTTCCGAGTTTCTCCGGATTGTTTGAATCGCACTTCTTGTTAGGACAGACAATCGTGCTCGACAAGCGCAGTGATGGATCATAAATAGCCGCCGTTGTGATTTTAGCCGTCATATTGTTTCCGTAAATAGATGTTCGCAGTGTCTGACCTGTCTCCAACGGAGATTCATATGAACAGTTGCTGCATTTAAGGATGGTATCCGCTCCGTTCGACACCTCGTACGTCAGAAGTGTCTCGCACTTTGGGCAAAAATGTAACTTGGTAGCCATTCGATATCGGTATATATTATTCTGGGTAAATCATTTTTATACACCTATCTAAAAATTGAAACAATAATAGCCTGAATCCAAAGTCTCATATTGAGCATCAAACCCAAAATGTCCACAACCCAGACACACAACAACAAGAAGAAGGAGCTCCCTTACGTTATTGAGGATTTTCTCAATATCGACCCAGCACACATTACACTCGGCGAACCCAAGGCAAATAAGTTTCAGGGCAGCTCGGTACCAATCCGGTACATGGGCAAGGCTCTATATGTTAAGTATGATGCTCGCACATGCCCGTTTGGCGCTTCTGCCAGCAAGGAGGAGAAGGATGAGTATAAGCAGACTTACGCACTCGGTAAGAAGATTACCGGGTATACAACGTCGATTCAGTGCGACAAGGATTACGAGAATGATCCTTACTACAAGAAGGCAGCAGAGCTTGACCAGTTCTTTATCGAGAAGTGTATTCAGAACTCGCTTCTCTGGGGCCTCGGTGGCAGCAAGACGAAGCCAATTGCTCGCGAGGCTATCGAGGGCTACGATGATAAGGGCGACAACGGAAAGTGGAAGCGTATCGTAAAGTATGCTTACAAGAAGGTCGGCGTCGAGAAGGTCTATACAGAGTACGCCCCGCGTCTTGAGTTCGGTCTTCTGACGGAAGCTATCACTGAGTCCAAGGATCATGACGGCAAGCTTGTTCAGCACGCGACATTCAAGACCGCGTTCTTTAATGCTGACGGCGACAAGATCGAGCATGTGTCTTCTGACAACATTGGCGAATGTATGCCCAACTGGAGCAAGCTGGCTATCCTGTCTCAGTGGTCAAGCATCGCTCTCGGTACGTTCGGTGCCAGCCTGAAGCCCAAGGCAAGCCAGATCCGTGTATTCCCCAACGAGCGCCTTAACAACGACGAGTGTATGCTTGGCGACGACGAGGCCGACGAGGATTTCTGTATGCCAATGGATGCGCTGGCACTCGGCGGGGTCAAGCCTACTAAGGTAAACCCGGTACCTGTAGCACCTGCTCACGTCGCCCCGGCTCCAGTTAAGAAGCCTGCCCCGCTTGTTGTATCGGCACCAGAGCCAGAGGAGGAAGAGGAGTCTGAAGTAGTCGACGATGATGTTGTAGAGGAGGTTGTGGAGGATGAGCCTGAGCCCGAGCCCGTCAAGGTTACCCCTGCGAAGCCTGCTCCTACAACAGCGCGGCGTGCCACGCGCGTAGTTGCCGCTAAGTAAAAGAATCTAAACGCGCCTGGTCAACAACCTGATAACATAACGGTCAACAACCTAATGACAGTCAAAAACCTAATGACTTAACTTACTTTGTGAATCACATGGGCTAAAAATAATACACAGAATAATATAATGGCTAGCATCAACGAAGTATATGGTGACAATTTCAAGGCCTCTGCGATCACAGATAAGGCTGTTTACGCCGCAAAGCTCCTGTCGTCTAATATCGCTCATAAACAGTTTAATTTCCGTAATGAGACTCCAGAGATGTGGGAGGGAAACAATATGAAAGCCGATATTATTAAAGTTTTAACAAAGCACCCCTCGAGTTTAAACGCTAACATCCGCGTTGTACATATCCCTAAAATATCCAAGGACATTAACATGTTCCCATTTTTGATTAATGGTCCCGTTGAATACTTTGTTGTGATCGATACAGAGAAAGCCATCAATAATCAGACTCAGATATATTCTATTTATATCACAAATATGAAAATGGAGGCCTATTAGGAAGCGGAGATAGATATTTTCATAGTTAAGATATAATGGATACCGTGGCAATAAACGGGCTTGTTTCACGTGCAATGTATTTTAAACCATCGTCGCTGATCACTGCTGCTGACGGGAGATGGACAACAGAGACATACACGTATGTTTTCATCTATGTCTTTGTGTTTATTTTATGCTTCATACTTTCGATAAACAATTATCCATACGACGACCCAACGCCGTACATCCATCGGATTCTGTACGCTATTACAGCAGGCCTATGGAATATAGCGTATATAATTTACTATGTATTTTTTAGATTTTAAACGAATGCCCTCAACGAGTCGCGGAAGATTTGTAAATCGTCCTCCATTCCCGCTTTCGTTAGATTTAAATTTATCTTATCAAAGTCAAACAATACGAAATCGCCTGTTTCGAGGTTAATTCCGACATTATCTATACGAGGATCTCCGTGACGGATGTTAAAATCGTGTAAATAATCTATAGCTTGTTTTATATCGTGATATATTTTCGCATGGTTCATTTTAATAAATGACCTTTTAATACTTACACCGTATTCATTCAACGGATGCAATTTATCGAACTCAATCACGCCTTCGTCTACTGCGCGTCCTCGTACAATATATTTTTTACGCGGATCCGAACTCGCTTCTATCATTCTACAAAAAGAATTTATCTTTTCGAAAATATTATGACTTATGTATGCTTGATAAACATACTGTCTATTCTTAGGAACAACAGTAACACTCGCTCCACTGCTCGTTAAAACAATAGTGTTTCTTTTCGATCTCTTGTCTGGTAAATTTTTCAATACAAAATATGTCAACGGTGTCAGTGCTGTTTCGATATATTCGTCGATATGTTCTGCTAAATCTACACTGACATTGCTTTCCATTTCATATATTTGCGTCAAAAATAATTGAACGTAAATACAAAGCAGTAATGCCAGGTCCTCATAAATGTTTAGGTCGATATGGATACGCTTTAAAAGAGTCCGAATTGACTCCGGAACAAATAACCAAGATTAAAAAAGATCTTACGGTAACACCGATGGTTCTTGCTGCGTATGCTCCTGTTAAGCCACAGAGTTACCGTATATATTACCGCGATAAGGAATATTATTATGTTCCGAGATTCTGGGGCATCGAAAATTTCGGCACGCCGGATTATGTCGCCTTATCTGACGGTCAACCGATGAACCCTGCCGCTAAATGCGATTTCGAACCAATGCCGCACCAAGTCGAGGCGTTTAAAAAACTAAACGAGATTTTCTCGCCTGGTAAACAGCTTGGTGACGGAGGCGTACTGTCTCTGCCGTGTGGTTACGGTAAAACCTTCTGTGCAATTAAAACGGCATGTAGACTCGGCCTAAAAACACTTATAGTCGTCCCAACGGAATGTTTGATGGATCAATGGGCCGAGGCAATTCATAGTTTTGCACCAGGATCCAAGGTAGGATTCATTCAACGGGACCGTATAGAGACAGAAGGCCGTGATTTTGTCGTAGCTATGTTACATAGCATTTGTTTGAAAGACTATCCATCAAAAATATTCGATCAGTTTGGTCTTACTGTTTACGACGAGTGTCATCATATTGGCAGTGAAACGTTTTGTCAAAGTGTCATGAAAATACGAACAAAATATATTTTAGGACTATCTGCCACGCCTAACCGGCGCGATGGTCTCTCTGAAGTATTTTATCGTTTCATGGGCCCTTTGTTTCACAAAGAAAAACGCGCCGGATCCAACCAAATTATTATTAAAAAGTTGTCCGTGTATTCTACTCACGAAGGTTACAATAATCTTTATCTTCCGAGCGGAACGAAAAACACATCCGGTATGATTACGGCAATTAGTCAGATAGAGGAACGAAACAAATTAATAATTCATGTTCTTTCGGAACTCTGTCGTCAGGGCCGGCGTATATTGTTGCTCAGCAGTCGCAAGCAACACCTTCATAAAATCAAGGAGATGTTAGACGAAGCCGGTATTCGAAATCCTGTTACTGGAGCACCCATCACGTATGGATTTTACTACGGTAAACAAGGTATGAATCGGCAAACGCATAAGGCACTTCTCGCTGAAAGTGCGAAATCGGATATTGTTTTAGGTATTGATATTATCGCCAAGGAAGGACTTGATATTCCAGACCGTAATACATTGGTATGGTCAACGCCTCCAGGAGTAGAGATTGAGCAGCCAGCTGGTCGTATTCTACGGAAATATCACAAGGATATTAATCCTATGATCATTGACATTGTAGACAACACAGGAAACTTTCCTAATCATAGTCGCGAAAGAAACAAATGGTTCACCGAAGAAGATTATATCATACATGATCATACGGTAGAATTATTAGATTCTCCAGACCTGTGGAAAGCTGCGGTAACGGATTATCTTCATAAGATGAAAATGACAACGATGCTTAAACGGCGAAAGGCTAAGATTGAGAAAGAACAAGAAGAGGCCACAGTAGGACCAGATTTGTCCCAATGTGTACTGAATAATGAGGATGGCGATCCACCTGCGCAGATTCAACCGTCTCAACCGAGCCCTAAATTAAAACCAAAATCCGTAAAACCCAAGCAGAACGTTACGGATGTTAAACCTGATAACAAATTGTGTTATTTGGCTTGGAGTCCAAGTTCAAGTCCAAATTCAAGTCAAAGTCCAAGTTCAATCACGGGCACCGGTACAAATCCAAGTTCTTCATTAAAATCGTTAAACCAGATTGACACATCTGTTTGCTTAATTTGATGCCACCTTTTTCTTTTCTTGTACGCGCAGGTACTCGAAGAGCGACAATACCACAGCGCTGACAAGCAGAGCTACGGATACATGCGTAACCGAAAGCTTGCCCATAACGTTAAGAATGAAGATTGTCATCCAAATGAATTTAAATCCCTGTGAACCCTTGAAAAGGTCGTCGAGAACTTTGGGGATGGGCTGGAGAGTGTACCCGATGGCAACAGCGCCAAGAGCAACGCTTACATAACGAAGCGACGTGAGGAGTTGAGTCTGAACTAAATCCATTATAATATTTCAAAGAAAAATAAAAATACCTACACCTTTAAATCCCATAGGCATATATCAGGGACTTTAGTTTGAATGATAGCAGGTCCTTTGACGCAATTAAATGAAAAGTAGTAACCCTGTTCCCTTATTAAATTAGACTTATAAAAATCCATTTAATCGCAAGCCCTCAACGCACGCACCAACGCATCATTATCATGACCTCGGCCATATTCGGAGCAAACACCGTTTTCGTCCCTAAGACCTGCTACGCGCCCCTCTCGATGTACTACATCGACATTACTCGCGTGTATGTCCTGGCACACAATCCCGCCGAAGCTGCCCACCACTGGACCCAATGGCGTTACGAACAACGGGCCTACGATGTCAAGGTCTATGGAGCCGAGCCTGCTCCAGTTTCCATACATCAAGGCTTGGACGCGAACGCGGATGCTTTACAATTCGCGGTGCCTGTCGCCGCGATCACGCTCATCACCGGCGATGTGTTTTACATGTACAAGACACCGATCAAGAACGAGGAGCATTACGGTCTGCCTGCCGGCGTCATCTTCTGCGGCGGGGTAGAACCTCGCCCGATTTGCCTTGAGCGCTTCTCTGATATTATCCGTGCCGTCGGAGATGATACAGCAGACCCGGTCACACTCTTCGAAAGGATCGGAGAAGACATCAAGGCAATGACAGCCCAACACTTCAGTATTATTGTCGGGTTGCTGAAAAACCGCCGGAACGTGGACCGCTTTCGCCTTGTAGGCCTGTTTTACGAGAAGATGGAACCGGCACAGTACCGCGAGTTCATCGAAAGCACAATCTGTCCTACAAACTACTTTTATGGTCAGTGTGAAATTGACATGCTTCTCGACGGAGGCTGTAAAGCGTGTATGCACTGCTTTCGCTACGACGGCAGTGGCCTCGACGATTGGGAGTAAGAAATGAAATCTATCTAACAAAAACAAAACAAAACAAAACAAAAACAAACAAAACAAAAACAAACAGTGACATAGAAATTAGCTCTGTGTCACACTTTGTTAAATAAAATAAAAGTCGCCGCTGACTTTGTCTCTAATTTTTAACGGATCTTCGATTACAATGACGCTAAATGAGCGATCTTTGTTTTAGTGTCTTTCTTTTCCCAAGCCTGGTCCTTGGCCCTTTCTAACGCATAATCAGGTTTCATATAATTAGCAGCACGGCTCGCGGCATGCTTAGCTGCGACTGCGGCAGCCTGGGCTTTTCTTGCCGCAGCGGCAGCCTGGTTGACCCTCTTACGTGCCTCGACTGCGACTCTCTTCTCAATCGTCTTCTCGTCAATCTGCTGAGCTTGGTAAGCCTGATTCCCCTGAGCCTGCGCCTTCATCTTCTTTTCCCAAGCCAGATCTGCAGCCTTGTCCATCTCATAGTTCTTTGCGTACACAATATCGCTATACGAATTAGCGCGTATAGCAGCACGTTTAGCTAATAATGCAGCATACTGGGCACGGTGTTCTGCAGACGCAGCCTTCTTGACCGCTTGGCGGGCCAGAACAGCTGCTCTCTTCTCGATCTTCTTCTTTTCGGCAGCCTGGAGCTTCTGGGCCTTCTTCTTTTCGGCAGCCTGGAGCTTCTGGACCGTCTTCTTTTCGGCAGCTTGGAGCTTCTGAGCAGGAGTCATCTTTGAGGGCATATATTTTTATGAAATATTTTTTGAAAAAAAAATATTTCATATTGTTTGCCGCGATAAGGTCTTTATTTTGAAATCTTCTTAGTCTGTTTATTCTGAGCTTTGGCGGCTTCGGCTGCCTGCTTCTTAGCCTTCTTCAGAGCCTCGGCAGCCTGGAGCTTCTGGGCCTTCTTCTTTTCGGCAGCCTGCTTCTTAGCCTTCTTCAGAGCCTCAGCTGCCTGCTTCTGAGCCTTCTTCTTTTCGGCAGCCTGGAGCTTCTGGGCCTGCTTTTTCTCTGCTGCCTGCTTCTTCTGTGCCTTCTGTTGGTCCTTCTGGGCCTTGGTCTTCTTTATTATTTCAGAAGCTTTAATAACCAATGAGTACATTCTACCATCTAATAATTTGACCTCCTTCTGTGGTACGTCAAACATGCTTATACCTTCTTCTTTTGTGCCTAAATATCCACATGATCCATCGACAATATATTTATACTTTGCCCCGAGGACAGCACCGTCCTTATTATAATTAATAAAATGTATATGTGTCCGGAACTTCACGCCGCTTTTCTGAAGGCACTTCCAGTAGTCAGCGTAATACGTGCCTTGACTATCATCAAGACCAAACTGATTATTCATCCAAATTACAACATCGTTAAGGTATGTTGTGCCATATTCTGAATGTTTGTTAACATCATTGAGGTTAATCTCTTCTTCGGCATCTAAGTCGTATAAACGTATGTTAAGTTTAACAGTAAGTATCTCTGTTTTGGGTGCTTTGGTTTTTGCGGCGCTCATCTTTATATAATTATTATCAAGAAAAAAACGTTAATCGTTAATCTTTAATCTTTAAACCTTTAACCGCGAATAATGTAATGTTTGCCTGACGGCGTAAATCCGTTAAAGCTTGACGAACCAGTATTACAGCTCCTTTTTTAATTTTTATTGTTAACTATCGGGAGTTTAGCAAGTTCTCCAGTTGAACGCCATACGAGCAAATTAACGGGATCGTGTGTACACGGTTCATTGCCGCGCGTTAAACTGAAACAAGCTATATCTTCAGGACGACATACACCCGGACGGTATGGATGCGAAGCAAAACTTGCGTTACCTTGGTGAACTGGAATATCGAACATTCCGGCATAGGGACCAGACATATACTTTGGATCTCTGTTAAGCGGTCTCAGCGACATTTATAACTTAACATAGAAAAAAATACTGTTAAAACTATATGGCATATATACGATTTGATCAGGACCCTATGGCAGAGATGGGCGGCATTCCAATGTTTACAGCAGATGGTCGACTGACGACAGGTTATTCGCCTGCAACAGACCTGCCTCAACCTGTTATTGGACAGTCGCAATTTCAGTTCTTGTCTTCATCACATCAGGCAAGCGCCCCTTCAACGATCTTTAATAAACCGGGCGGCCAAACAGCTAAAAATCTTCCTAATATCCGAAACATGACTGAACTTGTCCGCTTAATGGGTCCGCCTACTGTTATAGACAAAAAGAATGGCGGTATAGCCATATGGTCGGCAGACGCTCTCCAAAAATCAGGCTATGGCTTTTTAAGACGCCTTGAAATTATCGACGAAAGTGTACCCAGTACAATCCCTGTTAAACATTTTAGCAATGTATATATTTGGGTGCACATTAAGCCTTCTATGGAACAACTTAATAATATACTGAGTCTGAGCAAGGATTTTTTCTACGATCGTAAAAAGGAATTATTAATAGTTCGTTCAGACTGTCTTGATACGGCTGTTGCTCAAGCCGCATTGATATTACTGTATACAAAGGGCAAGGTGACGTTTTATAATCTTGTTTCTAATGACATGCTGACAAATTATTATACTGGAATATTACCTGGTCGGCCACGGTGTCGTAAAGTTAAAAAGGCATTGTATACCATTTTGAATACGACTAAAAAAATGAAGTAATTAGACGAATATAAAAATGCCAAAGAATACAAAAGGCGGTACAGGACACAAAAAGCAGAAAAACAGCTCTTCGCATCCAAAATTACGCAGAGCTGTAGATATAGCGAAAAAGAAAGACGAGTTTGAAGTCTATGGTCGCGTGTTGCGATCACTTGGTAATCGGCGTATGGAAGTTTACACGCAGATTCCCAATTCTACTGAGCATCAGACAGTAGTATGTCGCATTCGCGGATCACTCCGTAAACGTATTATTCCCGACGATTATGTTTTGGTCCAGTTGTTTGATTTTAATACAAAACAAGGACAGATTGCTGACGTATACGCTCACGAAGAGGTAGAAACACTCATTCGTGCTAACTTGTGGGACATGACAACCTATAAGCCAGATGACACGGGACGACCAGCGGATTCGACAATCGTAGAATCTGACGAAGATGATTGGATGCCTTCGGACGAGGAAGATGACGATGATTCAACGGAAGAAGAAAACATTGATGTCATTTAGGGGGACATGCGCTCCCCCCCTCAACCCCCCTTGCCATGTTTGGTCATATTTGGCTATGTTTGGTCAGTTTTAAATTTAATTTGCGATTAAAGTACTTATTTCTCGCAAAGTAAGAAGACGGTGAGCAAGAGTGTCAGTGCCTTTCGCCACGGGTCGCGTTGTACGTAGTATTCTTTTACTTTGAAAATCTTTATCCGTGTATGTCGGAGTTTTCGTAGTGCTGGCAGTACTCTGTAATCAAGAGGTAACATAAATCGCCGTTTTCTACTTTTTGCCACAATGCCTCGTCCAATTCGTATCGCTTGTCGTCAAGTGTTTCGTAATTAAAACATACAACCCAATCGACAAGAGATGGAATAATTTCTGGCAACGGAACATTGTTCAATCCTGCCTCGTCAAGTGCTTCTCGCCATAATTCTGTTACGAACAGCATAGTGCTGTCACGCGGTTTAAATTCGTAGATTATGTAAGCCGGCGTCGATGAATATTCCATGTTCACACACGTTGACATGGAATAATTATCATTTTTTATATGTCTTTTTAGTCACCGTTGCTTTTTGCTTTGAAGCAGGGCGTTCCATGATTGTCTTGATAATCCCGAAAATATACAAACAAAACCCTTCGACATGGTATACGCTCTTACTACTCTGTCGAATGGACTCGTCGCGTACAGACGCCATATTACACAATAAATATCGTTCCGTATGACATGTTTTAGGTATTTTCGACAAGCTAATGTCCAAGAGAATCGGCAGCAGCTCCTTATTGTCTGTACAATAATTAACCAGTTCGTACAAAAACGTACGAACAGTGTCCATTGTTCCGACGATGTCTGTACCACTGATAATCGTGTCTATAATCCGACAACAATAATTGTATACGCTATCGTATTCGCGTAAGTCAAATTTTGGATTTAATCCGCATTTGCATCGCACAAGGTACTTTTCAAAATAACGCAAGGCCCGCGATAAGTCGCGTTGTGATCCAGTTATTATGTCGTTGTAAATATCATTAGGAGCCGGAGGCATACCCTCCATTTTACAGATATTCTGAAGTATGCTCTTGATTTCCTTTTCTGTCGGAGAGTTAACTTCTATCTTGACACACCGGCTATATAACGGATCTATAATATGACCTTCGCGATTTGACAGGAAGATGAACCGACAAGTGTGAATATAAGTTTCTAATGTCTTTCGAAGAGACTCTTGTGCCTCGATTGTCAACAAGTCAGCATCTTCAATGATAATAATACGGTAAGGTATACTGGAAATAATTTCGCATTGCACCACGGCGTCAATGAACGACTGCATCAATGTCCTGTCGTAAATATTATGAATGTTAGGGTTCAACTGATAATGATATCGGCTGGCCAACGCATGCAATTCTTTCTCTTCTGTTTTTCCAGGAATTTTCAAATGCATGAGAACGCGGTTTGTATTAAACGAACCGTATTTTGCTTTTAGAAATAAGTTTGTGCGAACCTTTTTGCCTGAACCGCGTGCCCCTTCGATTATTAAGTGCGGAAGTTGTTCGGAACGCGCCAACGCTGTCAGAACGTCGCCTACATGTTCGCCATAATCTATATTCGATAAGGAAGATGGCTGATACTTATCGGCAAACAATGTCATTTTAGTATTAAATATCTGTGTCATTTTTTCCAAAGTTAACGCGCACGCAAATCAAATGTACTTCCATCAATAAAAGCAACAGGACGAGCTGACCTAATACGTTTAACGGAACCGACTACTGTACAACCTTCGTACTTTTGCAAGTAATGTGATACAACGGTAGGCGCACGATGTATACCGGCCTGACAATGAACGAGAACATTATGCCCGGCTTTTAAATGTTTGTCAATAAGTGCAATAATAGTCGGCAGCATTTTCTGCATCTGTGGATTAAAGAAAGGGTTGTCGGCAACGGGAAATTTATAATGATTTCGCACGCCTGGAAGGTAAACTGTTTTTACCTTACGGTTCATTGACACGATAACCTTAATGTGATGCGCGCTCAAGAAACTCGGATCCAAAGCACCTACGGAACCGAGATATAATACACCGCGACTCTTCGTGGGAATCTTGTCAGCGGGATTTGGTATTAAGCCTAAAATAGATCCATTCATATACTTTAGGATTAATATTTTCAAATTATCACCCATTCAACAGACAATTAGTTAAGTCAGTGATAATTTTATTTCATTCGCACTCAAAACGCATTATTTCATACTCGACGGTCTGTTGTCAAATTAGAGATAATGAGATTTAGCTCCCTCTTCAAACCCCCCATTTGAAAACCTTCAAACCCCAATTTGAAAACCCCCTTCAAACCCCCTTCACATTCAACGCTTATTTGCGGTGGTGATGGTGATGATGATGCTTCTTTGGAGGGCACGGAGGTGGTGGCGGAGGAAGACATACCGGAGGCTCCACTGGAGGCTCCACTGGAGGCTTAATGCACAACGGAGACAGCTTAAATAACATAAACTGAGCATTCTGGCCAACGAGTTCGCCACCGGCATTTATAGCCGTATTAACATCGCCGGAATGGGCCTCAAAATTTCTAACTGAAATAATATCTCCGCGACGTAACTCGATAAACTGGCGAAGCAGTGTTCTACCGGCACCGGAATCGCGACCAGAAACAGTGTTGAGCTCGGGCGTACCATTTACAAATATGGTGAACTGTGTTGGTTCATTCGTTATGAGATCTGCAAACAAATCGTACACGCCGTCTTCTTCAACACGGAAGCTATCGGAGCCCTGTGTAAAACCAATATTGCTTTTAAGTACAATGTGTGCCCAATCTACGGCCTCTCCAACTGAAACAATTTCATGATGAGAATTCGTGACAGCGCTGTATGCCTGTGTACCTGCCAACTGAAGATACTTTTTTGTCAACAGGAAACTCTTGAACTGATCGTAGCACTTTGCGTGGTACTTGTTCAGCTTAAACATTGGCGGACAACAGCCCTTTCCTGGCGAAATCTTGAATATTGTTAAAAGAGCCGAAAGAGCGTCTTTTACGCCACCAGCGTGGTCCGAAAGAACAATCATGCCATTCGCCGAGGTGTGATTTTTAACTGTTAACACGTCGTCTTTCTTCAGTTCAAGAAGACTACGGAGTGTAATCTGTGAAGCGCCACGGTTAGTCCCCTGGATTGTAAAATCTAAAGGAACGCCATTTACAGCAAAAGCAAGTTGAGCCTGAGTATTAGTTGTGGCCATGAAAAAGACCTTGTAGACACCGTCCTCCTGAATCTTAATCTCATCGGCGCCAGTCCATGTCAACCCGTTGACATTATTCTGATTAGCGAACACGACATTCGCCTCCGTTGCTACGTTTTGTGTAACGGTGTTGTAAAAAACGCCACGCGTCTTGAATCCTTGTAACATAAGTTCCTTATCGCATAACATCTTTTCCATAATCTTGTTAAAGAGGTACAGCTTCTTCTTCGTGTGCTCCTCTTCCTTCCATTCGCACGATGGCTTAGGAGCACAGCGAGATCCGACCTTTAACAGCATAAAGGTGTTGTCGTTTCCAATCTGCATGCCGCCGACAGTTAGATTCGATGTTAATACAGATGCCGATGAAATGGAATTGCGTATCATGACAGAATCGTTCTTTTCAAGAGAGAGCATGTTACGGAGAACAAGCTGACCGGCACCACTGTTGTTACCACCGCGGTAAAATGGCTGCTCAACACCGTTTACAAACAGACAGAACTGAGACGCCTGGTCGCAATTAATTACAAAAAATACAATGTATATACCAGACTCTCTGACATAATATGGAGAGCCTACGAATTTGTAGTCTACATTTGAAACAATAGACGTGTTCGCTGTCTCGACCGGATAGTTGCGACCGAGAGACAACTGAGTATTGTTATATGTGTTAATAAAAGCAGTAGATCCGCCAGCCATAAGCTCGTCATCGTTCAAGAGACGACACTTGTAATAGCGGTAAATCTCTTCAAACGAGCATTTGCTCTTATCCTCATCCTCTGATTCCTCTGATGAAGAGGAGGATGACGACGAATCACGACGGCGAGGTGGCTTCTCTTTGCCATCCTTACCATCCTTTCCATCCTTTCCGCATTTCTTCCCGTCCTTGCCTCCTTTGCCCTTACCATGGCGGGGTTTATGGTCGTATTCGCTGTCAGAGTCAGACGAAGACGAGTCGTAGTTGTTTTGGACGGTAATATACACGCCCTTCTGGTTAGTGTGAAAATCTTCCTCATCGCTGGATGAGGAAGAGCTTTCAGACCGCGTAGCACGTTTGTCACGTTTAGTCATTTATATTATATAAAATATTTTTTTCTTAAGTTTTTGGAAAAATTAAATATGAAAGTTCCTTAATATATTTTCAATCCGAGTTATTGGCATATTTAAGGAGGTGTAATATAGCCAGTAGGGCCTGCCGGACCTGTTGGACCTATCGGTCCAGGAGCACCAATTGGCCCCGTGGGCCCCGTTGGCCCTGTTGAACCAAGTTCGCCTGCTTGACCGTTTGGACCTGTGGGTCCGAGTGAACCCGACGGACCAGTCGGTCCAGTTTCGCCTGGCGCACCTGGAGCACCTTCTGGCCCTGTTGCTCCAATTGATCCCAAGCACATGATGTTCCAGTCTACCTCTGTTGAGCCAGGCACGGAGCAATTGTTTGTGATTGAAATATATGACGACCCGTTGTAGTAAACGACATCATAGGGATGATAATGCTCCCCTGGACACCATGGACCACGCCATTTAAATGCGTTACCATCGCGTCCGCGCTTTCCTTCTGGTCCACGGGATCCACGCGGCCCGCATTCACCTCTCGGTCCCATCTTACCGGGCTTGCCGCGAGGCCCATAATCTCCTTGATCTCCCTTTGGTCCACGCTCCCCCATCTGACCGCGATCGCCCTTAATATACATAAAGTTAAATGGTTTCGGATGAGCATGAGCGTGCGATTCATCGTATACAGCTACTGTATTTGGTGACTGTTCTTGCTTCTTATGACCGGTCTTTTTATAGGGCTTTGGAGAAGACGTCCTCGAAGTCTCAGTGGACTTAGAGGAGTCTGAAAAAACATCGCTCAGATCTGAGTCTGAGTAACTTTCGTGGTCTTGTTTTGACGACATAACTATATAATAATATATAATTTTTTTACTTCTTAAAATTATTAATTTCTTAACTCTGACTTCTAACCAAAGAAAAAGAATTATGAATTATGGAACTTAACTGAATGATATGCGATGATAATACCGTATCAGTATCAGTATCCTGTTATGCCCTAATAACAACACAGACAACAAAAAATTGAAAAACAATTAAATAACAAAAAATGTCAAGCACAAACAACAAGCAGACAGCGAGCAAGGTAGCGATCGGTATTGATCTCGGTACTACTTACAGTGCCGTCGGCGTATACCAAAACGGATCCGTTGAGATTATTGCCAATGATCAGGGCGATCGTACAACTCCTTCCTATGTAGCATTTAACGATACTGAACGTCTTGTCGGTATTGCCGCTAAAAATCAGTGCGCGCTCAATCCAGAGAATACTATTTTCGACGCCAAGCGTTTTATTGGTCGTGATTTCGCCGATCAGTCGGTTAAGCAGGACGCCTCGCATTGTCCGTTTATTATCGAGTCTGATCAGAACGGCAAGTGCCGATTCAAGGTAACTCATAAGAGCGAGGAGAAGACGTTCAGTCCTACAGAGATTTCGTCGATGATTCTTGGTTACATGAAGAGTACAGCGGAGGCTTATCTTGGCAAGACCGTAACAGACGCAGTTATTACTGTACCTGCCTATTTCAATGACGCGCAGCGTCAGGCAACGAAAGACGCCGGTGCCATTGCCGGAATGAATGTTCTTCGTATTATCAACGAGCCTACAGCCGCTGCCATGGCTTACGGTCTCGGCAACGAGGGCAAGAACAAGACTTCCAACGGCGAGGATCTCAAGGTTCTAATCTTCGATCTTGGTGGCGGTACTTTTGATGTTTCGGTCCTGTCAATCAGTGACGGCGTGTTCCAGGTGCTCTCTACAGCAGGCGACACCCATCTTGGCGGCGAGGATTTTGATAATCGTATGGTAAACCATTTCATTGCCGAGTTCAAGCAGAAGTCCAAGAAGGACATTTCTGGTAATAAGCGTGCTGTTCGGCGTCTTCGTACGGCATGCGAGCGCGCCAAGCGCACACTTAGTACGAGCACGAGTGCATCTATCGAGATTGATGCTCTGTGCGACGGTGTAGATTTTTACACTACGGTTACTCGTGCCAAGTTTGAGAGCCTATGTGATGACCTGTTTCGCCAGTGTTTGGCGCCTGTAGAGCGTGCCTTGACTGATTCCAAGCTCACCAAGGCCGAGATCAACGAGGTTGTTCTTGTTGGAGGTTCGACGCGTATTCCTAAGGTTCAGTCGCTACTTCAGGCCTTTTTTAACGGCAAGGAGCTGTCCAAGAGCATTAACCCCGATGAGGCCGTAGCTTACGGCGCCGCTGTTCAGGCAGCCTTGCTTGCTGGTAACGCAGACAAGGATCTTGATAGTATCCTTCTCGTTGATGTTGCTCCCCTTACTCTTGGTATCGAGGTAAATGGTTCTGTCATGGAGCCGATTATTCAGCGCAATAGTACGATTCCTACTACGCAGACAAAGACATTTACTACGGCAGCTGATAATCAGCCATCGGTTACAATTCGCGTATTCGAGGGCGAGCGTCGCATGACCAAGGATAACAATCTTCTCGGTAGTTTTAACTTGGACGGTATTGCTCCAGCTAAGCGCGGTGTTCCTCAAATTGAGGTATCTTATACCGTCGACGCTAACGGTATCCTGACTGTTACGGCTAAGGATAAGGCAACTGGTAAGTCTCAGAACATCACGATTACTGAGCGCGGTAACATGGACAAGGCTGAGATTGAGCGTCTTATCAAGGAGGCAGAGCGATTTAAGGAGGACGACGAGCGCAAGGCGGCATCTGTTCAAGCGAAGAACATGCTTGAGAATTTCGCTTACTCGATGAAGAGCTCGATTGAAAATGTAAAAGAGTCAGACAAGGATCATGTAGCACCAGCAATGGATCTTGTTAATAAGGCGCTTGAATGGTGTTCATCGCAGACAGCCGATACATCTGCCGACGAGATCAATGCGCGTCTGAAGTCGCTTCAGGATGAACTTGGACCTTACATGGATAAGATCCAGACGGTTCCTACGGCTCAAACTGCGGATTCGGCACCCCCTTCGAGTTCAAGTTCAAGTTCAAGCAGGGCACAGGATGTGGATTAAAAATCCTAATGTCCGTTGATTAACATACCGTTTAAATATTATTTACTTTGAAAAAATTAAATAATATTTAAGAAAAATATAATGGAAGCAAAAACAACAACGAAAACAACACAGCAAACAAGCACTGGTGGTAGCCTCCTTTGGAGCGGCTACCAGCGGAAGCAACAGAAAGCAGGATGTTGGTGGTGTACTTATGGCGAAGAGTCAAAGACCAAGTCAAAGTCCAAGACCGCGTCAAAGACCAACTCAAATCAAAAAGCTGGATGTTGGCAGTGTCTTTCTAACTCTAAACAGACAAAACAATCTTCGCAAAAGAAACAAAAAGCCGGTGCAATCCAAGGCCAAAAAGCCGGTGCAATCCAAGGCCAAAAAGCCGGTGCAATCCAAGGCCAAAAAGCCGGTGCAATCCAAGGCCAAAAAGCCGGTGCAATCCAAGGCCAAAAAGCCGG